>Ga0172381_10005876_pt1 | contig 12369 bp, 11 predicted proteins | sample Leawel6488metaG_FD_119754 | JGI IMG/M metagenome (GOLD analysis project Ga0172381, IMG submission 119754) | Leachate microbial communities from a municipal landfill in Southern Ontario, Canada - Leachate well 64-88 metaG | ecosystem: Engineered > Solid waste > Landfill > Unclassified | place...
ACAACTACAGCATGGTTTGAATATGGAACTTCAAGTAGCCTTACAACTGCAAACGAAACTGCTCACCTTACAGAAGGTTCAGGTAATACTGCTGTCAATTTAAATCAAAATATTTCTGGACTATTGCCAAATACAACTTATTACTTCAGAACTGTTGCCAATAATACTTACGGTACAAAAAAGGGTAACATTTTATTCTTTACCACACCGGCAATTGTAATAAATACTACAACTGGATCTGTAACTACTGTTCAAGCAAACTATCTTAAAACAAACGGCGCAAAATTAAATGGTATGTTCATTAACCAAAATGGAGGAACAGCTACTGGATACTTCGAATATGGGACGACTACTTCCTTGGGTTCTGTTACTAATAATGTAAACCTAGGAACCATTACGATGGCTATGTTTTCAAATACTCTTACTACCTTAAATCCTGGAACTATTTATTATTTCCGAGCAGTTGCCAAAAAAGGAAGCACTATTTATAAAGGAAATATTTTAGCTTTTAAAACCTTAAATCAAAATGTGGTAATTAATAACAACCAAAATGATATTATCATCCCAACAGAAGAAACAGAGGTTACGGAAGTTGTCGAAGTTCTAGATGATCAAAATATTGAAATTAATACTGATAAAAAAGATCTACAAATAAATGATTACGTAAATTACATTATTACTTTCAAAAATAATTCTTCTCAAAATATAGAAAATATTAAAATAACTATCCAGTTGCCAGAAGGAATTGATTTTAGAGAATCAGATTTTGGAAAAGAAGCTGATAGTAATACAATCATATTTGAAGCTGGAGTTCTAGTATCTGGAGAAAATAAAACCATGAATATAGTTGGGAAAATTAATTCCAATGCCTCCTCAAAAGATATTCTAATTACCACTGCTATCATGTCTTATACCGAAGCAAATTCTGGCCTAGAAAAAAATGCAGTGGCTTATGTTACCAATAACATAGTCGGTGGTCTTGGCCTTGAAGCCAACTCAATTTTTGGTGCAGGTTTCTTACCTTCTACTTTCTTGGGTTGGATAGCTTTGATTTTTATAATCATATTGATCTTAGCTATAGCCATAAAGCTATATAAAAATTATTCAGATAAGAAAAATGATGTAGGCAATGCAAACAATATAGACAACTTGCCGATGTAAATTTACCAATCGAAAATGTGCCAATAAAAAACTCTGCTTTTGCAGGGTTTTTTTGTTTTATATTTTTAAAACTTCTTTTTCTCTGGTGTGTCCCCTTTGCGAGCATCTTCAGCCATCGCATCATCTAGCGAACAAACTCCAGATACACAAGCAAATTCCTTGGCTCCGACAGTATTGTCTTCTTGCTCATAATAAACCAATTTCGAGAAATCAATATGTTTTATTTCTTTCATTCTCCTTTCATATTCCTTTTCAGTAATTTCTTCATATGGCGCTAATTGGTAAACGTGTTCAGATCGTGGCAAGAAAGAAAGTCCTCCGACAATATCCCAGTTTTCATAAACGAAATTTGCTACCTTTATCCATTCGTCTGGACCAACATAAATAGTCACAGATGGATTGTGTTCAATATAATTTACTTTCAATCTCTTCCATTCATTTAATAGATCAATAGCAGAAACTTCATTTCTAGTTATGGCACCTGTTGGAGCTTTGATTGGAAATTCTAATACAGCAACTGTGGAGTTGGCAGTTGAATAACCAACTTCAGCTTTTGAAGGAACTCCTTGATCCTTAATCAATTGGAATAATGGATCGTTGGTAGCAATACGAACTCGTCTGATGTAATGTTTGGCATACCATGGATGCATACCAGAACCAACATACAAAAGTTGACCAGAGTTACCGTGTGGTTTAATTGTCGTAATACAAGTCGAATGATTTATACCAAACTTTTTTGCATATTCTTTATTAGTTTTAATTCCTTCTAATCGAAGTTCATTTAAAACTTTTTCGTTTCGGATAGTTTTATTATCATAATAACCAGTAATTGAAACTCCGAGTAGTGCTTCTTCATCACAATTTTCTTTCCACTCTTTAGATAAATAACCAAAATTAGTTAGGGTAGCTTGATAAGTTCCAAGAATGGTAGAAAGTCTAACTTTTCTTTTTAAATCTTCAATTTTATCATTTGGACGAACCACAATTGAAGTTAAATTACAAAATTGTTTTGAACGCAAGGTAATTTCTCCACAAGGATTGGATCCAGGCAAACCAACAATTACATTTTGTTCATCAATAATTCCATCCTTTTTCCAATTATCGATTCTACGTTTTGGTAATTGAGTCATGAGTCCTCCTCGATTAAAAATACCTCTTTCCCCAGTACCTGATTTGATTAATTCTACCCATTCATTTAAAAATTCTGCAGCTGAAGGCTTGGTATTATAGACTGTTGAGTTATTAGCCATTGAACGCTGTCCATTATCAATCCAAAACTGCCCATGCTTTGATTTACGCATTGATTCATCATCTATATCAGATAAAGAGATCAAGGCGCTACGTCGTACTCCTCCGGCCACCACAATCAGACCAATCTGACAGATGATATCGTGTAAATCTAAATTGCCTAAGCGTTTTCCCTGTCGAGCTAAAATTTTAATTTTTGCAAAGTTAATTAAATCAATTAATGGCTGTGGACCAGAAGCTCTACCTCCGGCAGTTTTCAACCTAGAACCTGAAGGTCTGATCTTACTGTAATCAAAATCAATATCATAACCATTTGCCCAAGTCTGACAAGCAAGGACAAAAGCATCTGCCCAACCTTCCTTACTATCTTCTATCACGTTGGTAGCTAATTTTTTCCCAGTCTGTCTCCTGATCTGTGGAAACTTTTGAACTGTCTCAGATTCTACAGAAAAACCAAGACCGGCACCGCACATCAAAATGTACATTACTTCTCCTAAATCTTGCCAAGCTGATGGAGCCACATAAGAACAATTGTAAGCCCAAACATTTGTTTTTTCACAAGCTTCTCCAGCTGACCAAAGTAAACGCATAGAAGGACAAATTTCTTGTTTTAAAATTGCTTCTCGAATTAATGGATAATCTTTTTCAGGACATTTTTTACCAAGATTTTTTCTCATATAAGCCATAAAACGATCCACTGTTTCTATCCATGTTTCTCTGCGACCTAAACCATCTTGCCATTTTGAATAAGTTCGATAAAAAATAAATTCTTCATATGAACTAACAAAGTAGGAACTTGAAGCATCAAAAATCTTTTTATTTTCAAGAGGCATACTTCCGACTTCTCGTCTTAGCTCGGCTCTTTTAGATCTATATATAATGTATGATTTCGCTGTTTGATGAAAACCCAAATCCATAAGCTCTGCTTCTACCATGTCCTGCATCATTTCTACTGTCGGGATGAAATCTTTATCCTTTTTATCACCATTTTTCAAAAGTAATTTACGAAAAACTTTATTTGCTACCCCTTCTGCATCTTTTTCTGTGCCTTCATTTGTAGCTACGAAAGCTTTACTTACAGCGTCAACAATTTTGTATAGATTAAAAGGAACAATCTCTCCTTCACGGTTTCTAATACCCTTTATTTTACTTAATTCCTTTTTGTCTACAAAATTGTTTTTGTCCATACTGTTAAAAATTTTACTATTATTTTTTTTAATAAAATTACTAGCTGATAAGCTGAATCCCATACTTAAATAGAATCCATTACAGAACATTTTACTCCTAAAAAATATTTTAAGTAAGTGGAAAACTACAAAATTTATATCATTCATCCTCTCCCCCTCTTTGGCAAGAGGTGGACCAAGAAGAGGTTAAAAATATTGATTAAAACGACAGGAATTGAGCAGAATTTCCTATTACTAAATTATTCTTTTCGACAAAAAGGGCAGGAACTTCTAAAACATACTTAGCTTCCCCATCTGGAGAAAAAGTATCAGGATATGACGACGGCTCTGCATTTTTTTTAATATAAATTACCTCAAAATTTTCGTTAATCCAAATTATATCTATTGGAAAATTCATTTCTTTCATCCAGAAAGAATATTTGGCTGGCTTTTCAAAAACAAAAAGCATTCCGGTATTATTTTCCAAAATTTTTCTTCCAGAAAGACCCTTCGCATGTTCTTTTGTGCTCAAAGCTAGGTCAATTTTTACTTTTTGTTCGCCAATCTCCACATATTTTATATTTTCTATTTGTAAATTATTTTTTGAGCGATGATTTTCAGTACTAAAAAATAAAAAACTTGCCAAAAGCAAGAAAAAAATAGCAACAATTATAAAACTAAAATATTTCTTTAATTTATTTATTATCTCCATTGGTCCAGCCAAAAAGTTTTCCGATAGAATCAGCTGTCTCCCTTTTTCGAATTACTTTCACTACGCCATCTCGAGCCAAAATTTTCATCGGTTCTGAAAGTAGACAATGATGTGAAGACAAACTATCTTGATAAGCACCAGTATCTAAAATTGCTACGAATTGTTCTTCGCCTTCATTTAATTTTGGCATTAAAATATAATTTCCTCCTGATGTATATTTATCATCTGAATCACAAGTGCTTCCGGCCAACCAAATTGTTTTCAAATTATTTGTCATGTTATTAGCTGGAATAACATGCCACTTTTGATGTATTGTCCAAGTATCTGCTAAATCATTTATAAAACTTCCATCGATCACATACCAAGCTTTGGCATTCGCTTTCGGAATAACTTTTTCTGAAATTACTTTATAAATTGTAATTTGTGATGGTGCTACAATATATTGACCCCACTCCACAATTAAATTTGGATGTCTAATCCCAGCTTTGTCAGATAAGTTTTTTAATATTTTAATTATTTTACTTGAGACACCTTTCGCTGTATAAAACTTTTTCTTTTCATATGGAATACCAAAACCACCACCAATATCCAAAGTATCTAAACTTGGATGAACCTTTTGCAATTGAACGTATATACTAAAAGCATGTTTAATGCCATCAAAAATACTTTTTTGGGTTTTAATCTGAGAACCTAGATGGTAATGAAGTATTTTTAAGTTTTTTATCTTATTTAAATTTAAAATATCTTTTTCTGAAAGTCCAAAACGATCAAATTTTTTATCCCAGTGTGTGTCAGCTTTTACATTTAAATCCACTCGAACTCCAATATCACCCTTATATTTTGAAATTCTTTCAATTTCTTCTGGACCTTCAATAATAGGAATGATATTCATCCCCTTTAAACGAAGATCTTCAATTAAATCTAAATATTGATCAGTCTTCGGGCCATTACAAACAACTCTAATTTTACTATTGAATTTTTCTCCTTCCCAAAGTTTCCTCACTAGCCAAAGTTCATTAGCAGAAGTTACTTCCAAATTAGCACCCTCGGACAAAAGTGGTAAAATAAATTCTTTATTTTGATTCACTTTCATTGGATAATGATAAAAAAATTTACCCTTATATCCATAAATCTTCATATATGCCTGAAAATATCCGGTCAAGTCTTTTAGGCGATCCTCAATAATAAAAGGGAAAATAACCTGTAAGGGTGTACCGTATTTTTTAGCTAGATTACTTAAATTATAAATATTATAACCTTCAGTAACTGTCAGATCACCCGTCTTACTAAGGTTAAAAAACTGAGTATTAAATTCCTCAGCCCCTAGCTTCCAAAACTTCCTCAAGTTCTTTCCTTGTTTTTTTGTTTTTTTCTCAGCCATTTATTTAGACTTTTAGTATAACAAGATGTCAAAATAATGCAATAAAATTCTTCTTAAAAGAGCTTAGAATGTGAATTAATATCAACCAAAATCAAGACGAGGTTTTCCTTTTCTATTTTATAAACAAGCAACAGATCACCCCTTATGTGACATTCACGATAAGCCGAAAGTTCCCCTTTTAGTTTGTGATCTTTATAACCGACTGGTAATTTATTTCCACTTGCCAATAAATCGATAACTTCTTCGAGTTTTTTCTTAAAAGATAACTTAACTCCACTATATTTTAAACGATTAACCGATATTTCAAAATCTTTTAAACGTCTAATTGTATACATAAATTAAAATAAATCGGATAAAACCTCTTTACCATTTTTATAAACCTTGCCATTTTTTATAGCCTCGGCACTTTCCCTATCCCATTTTGCTTTTATCGAAGCCAAATTTTTAGTTGGGGTAAAAGGTAAACCATTTTCAGTAACTACTTGGTTTAAAAACATTTTAACAGCAGTAGACATATCAAGCCCAAGCGAGGACAAAGTTTTATTTGCTTTAGCCTTTACACTTTCTTCAATTCTTATATTTAATGTAGTCATAATTCTAGTATATACATTGTGCGCACAATGTCAATATAGTTATCCACAAAAAGTTCTACACATTATTTTAAATACGTACCTAAAAACTCTTCCTTAAATTTATAAAAATTATCGTCAATGATAGACTGTCTAATTTTTTTAACTAAATTAACAATGAAATATAAATTATGAGTGGAGGCCAAGGTACCAGCCAACATTTCTTTACCATGAAATAAATGAGCGATGTAAGCTTTAGTATAATTCCTGCAAGAATAGCATTCACAGTCTTTTTCAATTGGGGTAAAATCATTTCTGTATTTCGTATTTGTAATACTTATCTTCCCTGTCTTTGTATAAATCGTACCATTTCGTCCAAGCCTGGTCGGCAAAACACAGTCAAAAAGATCCACACCATTTTCTATACCCATAAATAAATCTTCTGGCTCCCCTATACCCAACAAATGCCTTGGTTTTTCTTCTGGTAAAATTTCATTCACCCACCTCACGGCTGTAGACATATCTTCTTTAGCAAAAGATCCACCAATACCAAAACCATCAAAATATTTTCCTTCTATATTTATTTCAGAAATAATTTTTGCTGATTTTTTTCTCAAATTTTCTTCACGACCACCTTGAACTATTCCAAAAAGAGCAACCTCATCCCCCGCCTTCTCCTGGAAGGAGAAGGAGCTTCCCCCTCTCCTTTCAGGAGAGGGTTGGGGTGAGGTTTTTTCATTTAGTAATTTAGAATGGTGAATAAGACATCTCTCTGCCCAACGATGAGTCCGCTCGAGAGCTTCTTCTTGGTACTTCAAATCCTCAGCTGGGCTAGTACATTCATCAAAAGCAAAAATAATATCGGCACCTAAGTTGTGTTGAATCTCAATTGATTTTTCTGGAGTTATATAATGTATCGATCCATCTAGATGTGACTTAAATGAAACTCCATCATATCCAATTTTAGCCAGCCGTGGCGCATCACTATCATCAAAACGTTCAGGAATGAGGAGTGACGGGTCGGTAATTTTTGTTATTTTAGAAATATCTTTTCCATAAGCAGCACCAAGAGAAAAAACCTGAAAGCCTCCAGAATCTGTCATCGTCGGCCCCTTCCAATTCATAAATTTTCCAATACCTCCAGCATCACGCACAATTTCATCTCCAGGCTGTAAATATAAATGATAAGTATTTCCAAGCACAACTTCCGTCCCCGCACCCCATACTTGCTCAGGACTTAATGACTTAATAGTTGCCTTAGTACCGACAGCCACAAAAGCCGGAGTATTGATAACCCCATGTGCAGTTTCTAGTGTGCCCACTCTGCCTAAACTATTCTTTAATTTTTTTTCAATTCTAAAATTCATTTCCTTATTATAATCTTATAAATAAAAATTAATTTTGTATTGCATTTTATTATTATTATGATAATATTATTGTATACCTGCCCGAGGTTAATTCGGGAAGACTATCCACAAAAACCTGACCTAGTCAGGTTTTTGTTTTGTTATTTTTACTATATTTTTCTTTATATTTTGAGCATTAATAATTAAATCCGCTGACTCTCTTAGTTTACTAGTGATATACCCACCTTTTACAATAATAATTTTTTTTCCCTTCTTTTTTAAAAAATTATTTAAATACAGAAAATCAGCATCCCCTGAAAAAATACAAAAAGTATCATAGTGTTCCATCATTTTTATGGCATCTACGGAAATCTCTACATCAAAATTACATTTTCTGATTTCTAAGTATTCTTTATTTTCTTTATCTGTGTGTAAATATTCTTTATATTTTACCTCTTCTAAACCTACATAATGTTTTATTTTTTGCAGATCCTTTGTAACAACATTCCTTTTACCAAAAACAATTCTTATTACATTAGTAAAAGTAATAGATTTTATATTACTGGAATCCTCTCCGTAATATATTTTTGTTCTTTGGCTAAAAATATTTGTAAACAATTTTAATTTATCAAGATCTATTGAGAGTTTTTCATCACCATTAAGTAATTTATTGTTCCAATCTTGATTATCATTTTCAAACCACTTATTTACATTTGAAAAATCTACGAAAGAAAAAACCCTTCCGTAATCCTCAGTTATCTCTAACTCAATTTTTGTAAATTGTTTTTTTAGTTCTTCTAAGTCCATAAATTCATGATAATTATTCCTCAACTTCCACAAACTTCAATTCTTGAATATTCACTGGACTAGCAATAAGGGCTTTTTGGAAAGAATCTCTCGGGTCAGAAATAATTGTTTGCACTGTACCTAAAATATATGGGTTAATACCTGGTAAATCAACCTCAGCACCAATATCTAAGACAAAGTCTCGAGGTAAAATCATTTCAAAATTTCCACCTCCCCTACCCACTGCTTCCATAAAAACACCCTTGCCATTTATCACCACTTCTGTTTTCTCTCCAGGATTAGAAAACAAAATAACTTTTGATGAATTACTATATATTTCAGCAATATAACCAATCGGGACATTACCTAGTGCAAAAACTTTTTTACCAATGGATATACCTTGATCTAAACCAACATCAACTATGAGTGTGTCATACAAGGAACGACTAGGCTTAGATAAAATACCTGCCAAAAGCATTTTGTCTGTTTCTTTTTTTCTGCCTAAAATTTCTTTTATTTTGTTATTTTCATCTAAGACAGTCGCATAATTGGCTCGATCCGCTTCGCTATTTAAAATTTGAGTTTTTAAATTCTCATTTTCTAAAAGTAATGCTTTTTTTGAATAAAAATAAGCTCCGGTATCAGAAAACTTCTGACCTATATTATTACCTAAATTTATTACGGGTTTAAAAACAAAATGTACAGCTGAAGATAAACCATAAAAAATACTGGACCAAAAATAAAACACAAAAAATAAAACAACAATACTAATTGTTATCTTATAAATTTTTCTTTTTTTAATTTTTTTATCTAGGAGGTAATTCATTTTGATTGCCTATCAAAACTTCATTATAAAAAGGAAGATCGTCTAAAATAACACCTGTCCCACGAGCTACAGCTGAAAGTGGATCATCCACCATATAAACTGGAATTTTTAAATTACTCTGTAATAATTTATCTAACCCTAATAACAAGGCTCCACCACCAGATAAAGTAATACCGGAATGCATTATGTCTGATAAAATTTCTGGAGGCGTAGTTTCAAGTACATCTTTTACACCTTCTACTAATTCTTTCACAGACAAATCTAAGGCTTCACGAATATCAGAATCAGTCACTATCACTTCCCGAGGTAAACCAGTTAAAAGATCACGTCCGCGTACTTCCGTCTCCATATATTCTCCTGGGATAGCTGAACCAATACTAATCTTTACCATTTCGGCAGTTCTCTCCCCGACTAATATTTTAAACTCATCTCGCATATAACTAATAATGTCATTATTCAATCTATCTCCAGCAATTTTTAAATTTTTTGATCGCACAATTCCTCCCAATGAGATAACAGCTATGTCAGTAGTACCTCCACCAATATCAATGATCATCGAGCCGACAGCATCTTTCACAGGAAGACGAATACCAATAGCTGCAGCCATTGGTTCCTCAACTAGAAAAACTTCTCGAGCTCCTGCTGAGCGTGCTGCATCATACACTGCTCGAGTCTCCACATTGGTCGTACCAGAAGGCACACCTACTAAAACTCTAGGGCGACCAAATTTTTTAGAAATTTTATCTGCTTTATTTATTAAATATGAAAGCATTTCTTCTGTAATTTCAAAATCAGAAATAACTCCCTCTACGAGTGGCCTGACGGCTCTGATATGTCCTGGTGTTCTACCCAACATTTCTTTGGCTTTCGCTCCAACTGCCAAAACTTGATTGGTTTTATTATTCACTGCCACCACGGAAGGTTCATTAATCACGATACCGTGACCTTTTAAATAGACCATAGTATTTGCTGTACCTAAGTCTATACCTATATCATTGGACATTAATTTGTAGAATTTTTTCAACATTTTTTCCAGATAGAGTTTCAAACTCCAGATAGAGGTTAAACCTCTATCTGGTTAATAATTTTAATAATTCTTCTAGATTTACAATTTTTCCTTTTGCTTCAGCTCGTTTTTTAAATTCTATACCTCCTTCTTTCATACTCCTTTCGGATACAACTAAACGGTACGGCATACCAAGCAAATCTGCATCGGCAAATTTTTCTCCAGCAGAATTCTCTAGTCGATCATCGAATAAAACTTCAATCTTATTTTTTTGCAATTCTTCGTAAACTTTATTAGCCTCGAGAAGTACAGGTTCCTTATCTCCTAATACTAATAAATGTACTTTAAATGGAGCCACCGTCTCTGGCCAAATGATTCCTTTATCGTCAGACAAAACCTCAACGATTGTTCCCATTAACCTACTGAGCCCAATTCCATAACTACCCATTACTACCAATTTGTCTTCTCCTTTTTCATCTTTATATTTCAAATCAAAAGGCTCTGAAAATTTTGTTCCAAGAGAAAAGATATTTCCAACCTCAATCCCTCTTTTTTCTATTAAATCCTCTTTTTTTAAATTTAAACTTTCGAGAACTTCATCATTGTAAACTTCTTTATTTATAGCTATCCCTTTATTTTCATCAATGTAAATTGTATCCTCACCAGATGCAGTTAAAGTTTGAAATTCATGAGAAAATTTTGAAAAAGTTCCACCAGAAGCAAAGGTTAAATATGTTAAATGTCCAATACCTACTCTCTGAAAAACATTTTTATAAGCTATTTTAGATTTCTCATAAAAAACATTGTGTTCCACTTCATCTTTTGAAAAAGAATAAAGTGCCTTCCAGTAAAATTCTCTACCTCTTAAAATTCCTGATTTACTTCTTATTTCATTTCTAAAAATATTCTTAAAATCATATGGGTAAAGTGGTAAATCTTTATATGAATTTACATATTGTTTTAAAATATTAGCATGAGCTTCTTCATTCGTAAAAGACAAACCAACCTCAGTTCCGTTTTTTAATTTAGTTTTAAACCAATTATCTACCACCTCATCATCCCACCTATTTGATTTTTCCCAAATTTCTTTGTTTTGCAAAACTGCTGTTCTCATTTCTATACCATCGATTTTATCCATCTCTTCTCTTATTATATTTTCAATCTTTTTTATAACCCGCAATCCTAGTGGTAAATATGAATATACTCCAGCCATTTCTTTATGGATAAAACCTCCACGAATCAATAAATCAGCATTTATTGAGACCTCTTCTGATGGAGCCTCTTTTCGGGTCTTAGTAAAAAGTTGTGATTGTTTCATTCCCCTATCTTAACCGAAAAAAACCTTTTTTGCAAAGATATAAAAATTTGCAAAAAAGAGGGCTTTTTGATAGAATAATCCTATGCAAAAAATAGAAAATAAAGACGGAGTTATTGAGGAAATGTTCAAAGCCGGTGCTCAATACGGCTATTCAAAGACCAGAAGACACCCTTCTGTTTCTTCTTTTATTCACACCACTAAAAACAAGACTGACATTATTGATCTTGAAAAAACTAACAAAATGTTAGAAGATGCTTCCCTTTTCATTAAGGAACTCGGATCAAGAAATAAAGTAGTCCTTTTTGTTGGAACAAAACCTGAAGCTCAAATGATTGTTAAGGCTGCAGCTGAATCTCTAAATATGCCTTATATAGTTGAACGTTGGATCGGAGGAACTTTGAGTAATTTTACTGAAATCAAAAAAAGAATAACTGAACTTGAAAATTATCATAAAGATAGCACCAGCGGTGAACTTCAAAAATATACTAAGAAAGAAAGAGTAGTTATGGCTAAAAAGATGGAAAAATTGGCTAAATACTATACTGGTTTACTTTCTCTAAAGAAAACTCCTGATGCTCTATTTATAATAGATGCCAAAGCAGAACACATCGGTGCGACTGAAGCCAGAAAATCAAGCGTACCAGTTGTAGCCCTTGTAAACTCTGATTCAAATATCAAAGGTATCGATTACTCTATCGTAGCCAATGATGCTTCTATTCCTTCTATAAAGTTTTTCGTTGATTCAATTGTAAAAGCTTATAAATCTGGTCAAATGTCTACACCAGAAGATAAAAAATAAAAAAAATATGTCTATAACTATAACCACAGAACTTGTTAAGGAACTTAGAGA
>Ga0172381_10005877_pt1 | contig 12368 bp, 8 predicted proteins | sample Leawel6488metaG_FD_119754 | JGI IMG/M metagenome (GOLD analysis project Ga0172381, IMG submission 119754) | Leachate microbial communities from a municipal landfill in Southern Ontario, Canada - Leachate well 64-88 metaG | ecosystem: Engineered > Solid waste > Landfill > Unclassified | place...
ATCAGCAATGGATCTTTCTGTTCGTACGAAGCATTCTGAACCGACTGTTTGAGTTCGTCCATCTCACGGAGATGCTCTTTCCAGGCTTCATCAATGGTAGCTAGAACAACCGTTTTTTCGAAGGAGCGGATCAACTCACGATTCTGGGTATCATAAGACTTTTTCAGATTAGCACTGATGTTGATCGTTTTTTGACCGTCTGTGATGGGCACTAGAATATTTTCATATTGGTGAGAAGCCCGCTCGTATACATCTTTAATAACTGGCCAGGCTTGCTGTGCCATGATCCGGTTTTTATTTTCAAAAGCTCTGATTATCTGATTATTAAGTTGATCTATTACCTCATCCTGCTTCGTTTCCATAAACTCCCTCTCCTTCACTGGGGAATCGATAGCTAAATATCGGATCAGGTCCATCCTGAACGATTCATAATCATCGTTTGCTTTATGTTCTTCCGTGATGCTTGAGCTCAGATCGAACATCATGTTAGCGAGGTCCATTTCAATACGCTCACCAAACAGGGCATGGCGGCGTCGGTTATAGACAACCTCACGTTGGTTATTCATAACATCGTCATACTCCAGTAATCGTTTCCGGATTCCGAAGTTGTTCTCTTCCACTTTTTTCTGTGCGCGCTCGATCGATTTACTGATCATACTGTGCTGGATCACTTCGCCCTCCTTCAGCCCCATTCGGTCCATGAGTTTGGCGATCCGATCGGATCCAAACAGTCGCATGAGATCATCTTCTAGGGAGACAAAGAATTGCGAACTACCAGGATCTCCCTGTCGCCCGGCCCTTCCTCTTAGCTGCCGGTCGACTCGGCGAGACTCGTGGCGTTCCGTTCCGATGATTGCCAAGCCACCAGCACCTTTCACTTCTGGATGCAGTTTAATATCCGTTCCACGTCCAGCCATGTTGGTAGCGATGGTCACTGCTCCTGGCTGGCCGGCTTGAGCAACGATTTCTGCCTCGCGTTGGTGAAGCTTAGCGTTCAAAACATTATGTTTAATGCCCCGGATTTTCAGCATTCGACTCAACAGTTCAGAGATTTCCACCGAAGTTGTTCCAACCAGGATGGCTCTCCCCTCTCCCACCAACTTGACAATTTCCTCAATTACCGCATTATACTTTTCGCGCTTGGTTTTATATACGAGGTCCTCTCGATCGTCACGAACAATGGGACGGTTGGTTGGGGTAACAACAACATCCAATTTGTATATGCTCCAGAATTCACCTGCTTCAGTTTCAGCTGTCCCGGTCATACCGGAGAGCTTGTTATACATCCTGAAGTAGTTCTGTAGGGTTACTGTGGCAAATGTTTGGGTAGCGGCCTCAACTTTGACATTTTCTTTAGCCTCGATAGCTTGGTGTAAACCATCGGAATATCGCCGCCCTTCCATTATTCGGCCGGTCTGTTCATCAACAATTTTAACTTTATTCTCAATGACAACATATTCCACGTCAATTTCAAAGAGCGCATAAGCTTTGAGCAACTGGTTAATGGTGTGGACACGCTCGGATTTAACTGAAAAATCCCGAATCAGTTCTTCTTTCAGGTTGATTCGTTCCTCTTCTGTTTTTGCTTTCTTTTCAATTTCAGTTAGCTCAACACCAATATCCGGAAGAATAAAAAAGTCGGGGTCCTCTCCGGCACCGGTGATCAGATCGATCCCTTTCTCGGTAAGTTCAACACTGTTATTTCGCTCATCTATAATAAAAAAGAGGTCATCAGTGACCACATGCATATTCTTACTATTCTCCTGCATATAGAAGTTTTCTGTCTTCAGTAGCAGGGCTTTCATTCCTTCTTCGCTAAGGAATTTGATCAGTGCTTTTGTTTTAGGGAGACCTTTATGAGCTCTCAGGAGGAGTTTTCCTCCTTCTTGTTCATTTCCCTCTGCGATCAGCTTTTTCGCTTGGGCAAAAGTTTCATTAAAGATGTTGCGCTGGGCAGTCATCAGTTTGACCACCCGTGGTTTCATCTCACCAAAAAGCTGATCTTCGCCTTTTGTCACCGGACCTGATATGATCAACGGGGTACGAGCATCATCAATCAGAACGGAGTCAACCTCATCGACAATAGCATAATTATGCCCTCGCTGCACCAGGTCGTCCGGTGAAATGGCCATATTATCTCTAAGGTAATCGAAACCGAATTCGTTATTAGTGCCATAAGTAATATCGGCCAGGTAAGCGTTTCGGCGAGCTTCAGAGTTTGGCTGGTGTTTATCGATACAGTCAACTGAGAGACCGTGAAATTGGAAAATTGGTCCCATCCATTCTGAGTCTCGTTTAGCCAAGTAGTCATTAACAGTTACCAGATGAACACCTTGCCCGGGAAGTGCGTTGAGGAATACCGGGAGGGTTGCCACGAGGGTTTTCCCTTCACCGGTTGCCATCTCAGCAATCTTCCCCTGATGGAGTGTTAAACCTCCGATCAACTGCACATCATAGTGGACCATGTCCCAGGTGATTTCGTTCCCTCCTGCCATCCACCGATTCATCCAATAGGCCTTGTCACCTTTTATTTCGATACTATCCTTTTGAGCTGCCAAGTTTCGGTCGAAATCTTGGGCAGTAACCTCAAGTATCTCATTATCTCTGAATCGCCTTGCTGTCTCCTTAACGATTGCAAATGCCACGGGAAGTATGGAATTCAGTTTGGCTTCAATTTTCTCTTTGATGCTTTGTTCCAGGCGGTCGATTTGATGAAAAGACTTTTCGCGGTCTGCCATGGGGATTTCATCTTTCTCAATAGCCGATTTGATGCTGTTGATCTCCTCCTGCTCTGCCATGATCTCCTGTTGGATTTCGGCACGCAAACCTGCAGTTCTGGCACGTAGGTCATCGTTCGACAATTGTTTCAGCTCTTCCGTGTAGTGGTTAACCTCCTCTACGATAGGAAGAGCCGATTTGTAGTCTTTATCGGCCTTATTGCCAACAAAGCCCTTCAGAATACTATTGATTATTGACATGTTTTTTGATTTCAGTTATGGTCCACAATTATCGCACCAAGCAGACCCCTATGAATTATTGGCATGATTTATTCAAGCTCCAGGTCAAGAGATTGACGGAACAGGTCAAGTTCGGGATTCTTCTTCTGTAAATGAGTGTATTTCTCTTCGGAGGTATAGAGCTTTTTCCCGACAGGCTGATCCGGTACAAATGTCTCAATTTCAATACCTTTCACTCCACAACATTCTCCAAGATATGCTCTGAGCTCGGCCTGGATACTGCGGATAGCTTTCTCCTGCAGGGGATTATTCAGGTTGATTTTAACCAGCTTTTCGCCCTCCAGGATGGGTAACTGTGTCGTCAACGTATGAAAAAGCCGCGGCTGATCCTCCTTGATCCGGTTGGCAAATCGAAGCCAGTATTCTTGCAAGGTTTCTGTTGTTAACGGTGCAGAAGAAACAGGATCATTACTTTTCTCTGGACTGCTAACGCTTGGTTCACTGGCAGTAGTTTTTCTATTTAGAAATTCGTTGATACGGGTGAAACCAGTTGTTCCGTTATTGCTAACAGGTGGAGTTGAGGCTGGACGGTTAATCCGTGGATTGTCCAGTTTAGTCGGACTCTGTTTTGGATCAGGGGTTTCAGGGGTTTTCGGGGGTTCAGGGGTTTTCGGACCAGCGGATACCGGATTAGTTGTTCCAGTGATACGACAGAGGCTCAGGAGTGCCAGTTCAACGTGAAGTCGTGGATCTTTAGACTGCCTCAGATTAACCTCGCAAGCAGATAAGATGCGAAGACCTTCATAAAGAAACCCTACACTACACGAATCAGCAGTTTGACGGTAAAGGGATGCAATTTCACTGCCGGTTTCCAACAACTCAATGGTTTCTTCATCCCGACTGATGAGAAGATTCCTGAAGTGGGAGGCCAGGCCAGCGATGAAATTGCCGGCATCGAATCCTAGCTCCAGAATTTCGTCATAAATCAAGAAAGCTTGCCGATAATTACCCCCCAGAAAGAGATCGGTAAGCTTGAAATAGTAATCATAATCCAGCACATTAAGATGCTCAATCACTTGCTGATAGGAGATCTCCTTCCCACAGAAGCTAACCACCATATCAAAGATGGATAGAGCATCTCGCATCGCACCATCTGCTTTTTGTGCTATGATATTAAGTGCGGCCTCTTCAGCGTGAACCCCCTCCTTATCGGCAATGAGCTGGAGCTGTGAAATAATATCTTTTACCTGTATCCGGTGAAAATCATAGACCTGACATCTCGACAGGATAGTCGGAAGGATCTTATGTTTCTCAGTGGTAGCCAGGATAAAAATAGCATGAGCCGGTGGCTCTTCAAGAGTCTTCAGGAAAGCATTAAAGGCTGCCAGCGACAGCATATGCACCTCATCTATTATATAAACACTGTAACGCCCTGTTTGCGGAGGTATCCTAACCTGATCGATCAGGTTTTTGATATCCTCCACATGGTTATTGGAGGCAGCATCAAGCTCATGTATATTAAAGGAGCGGTTCTGGTTAAAGTTACGACAGGCTTCGCATTGGTTGCACGCTTCTGATTCGGCCGTTAGATTGGTGCAGTTGATGGTTTTGGCAAAAATCCGGGCACAAGTGGTTTTCCCAACTCCGCGCGGACCCGTGAAGAGATATGCATGAGCAAGTTTTCCGCTGGTGACGGCATTCTTGAGTGTCCGGGTCACCGACGGCTGCCCAACAACCATATCAAAGCTGTCGGGCCTGTATTTTCGCGCACTAACAATGAATTGCTTTTCCATCCAAGGCTAAAATTGCCATACAAAAATAACAAAAGGATCCTAAATTTGTGGCCGGAGGGAAACTCCAAACCCGCTCTTTGTAATAATCGGAATATTTTCTATCTTTGCCGGCCAATTAAGCATTTAACAATAAATAGATTAGTATGAATCATTACGAAACCGTTTTCATTTTAACTCCCGTTTTGTCTGATGATCAGATGAAGGAAGCGGTTAAGAAGTACACAGGATTCCTGCAGGAAAATGGAGGATCCATTGTACACGAAGACCACTGGGGCCTGCGGAAGCTGGCCTACCCGATCCAGAAAAAATCCACCGGATTCTATCATCTGGTTGAATTCGAGGGTCCCGGGGACTTGGTTAACCGTCTTGAGGTAGAGTATCGCCGTGATGAGCGAGTCATCCGGTTCTTGAGTGTTAAACTAGACAAGCACGCTGTTGAGTACAACGAAAAACGTCGCAGACAGCAATCTACACCGGAACTTGTCAAAGAAAGCAAGGAGGAGTAAGCCATGGCAACCAATCAATCAGAAATCCGCTACCTCACTCCACCAACGGTGGAAGTCAAACGCAAAAAATATTGCCGCTTCAAGCGTGCCAATATTAAATACATTGATTATAAGGATCCGAATTTCCTGAAAAAATTTCTCAATGAGCAAGGAAAAATTCTTCCCCGTCGCCTGACTGGCACATCATTGAAGTTTCAGAGAAAAATCGCCCAAGCCATAAAACGGGCCCGGCATATCGCTATCCTGCCTTATGTTACTGATATGATGAAATAATTGAAGGAGAGAAACAATGGAAATCATTTTATTACAAGACATAACCAATCTGGGGCATAAGGATGATATCGTTAAAGTTAGAGATGGCTATGGCCGTAATCTGCTGATCCCCAAAGGGATGGCAGTTCTCGCTACGCCTTCTGTGAAGAAAATGCACCAGGAGAATCTCAGGCAGCGTTCACACAAGGAGTTGAAACTACGTGAAGATGCCGAGGCAATTGCGAAGAACCTGGCAACAGTGAACATCAAAGTCGGAGCTAAAACCTCCTCTACTGGAAAGATCTTTGGTTCTGTTAACACGATTCAGATCGCTGAAGTCCTCCAGTCCATGGGGTACGATATCGATCGTAAAAACATAACCTTGCAGGAAGAGGCGATTAAGGAAATTGGCGCCTATAAAGCTGTTGTAAAAGTTTATAAGGACATTAAAGCTGAAATCAGCTTTGAAGTCTTTAGTGAATAAACGAAGTAACGCTAAAAAAAACCTGGCAGGGAAATCACCTGCCAGGTTTTTTTTATCTCTTCAGGGCTATGGCTTCAATCTCAATTTGAGAGCCAAGCGGAAGATTTACAACCTGATAGGCAGCCCTTGCTGGAGGATCCTCGCTGAAATACCCCCCGTAAATCTCATTCATGGCCTTAAAGTCTGCCATGTCGGCCAACAAACAAGTACACTTTACCAAATCGGAATAATCCAAACCGGCCTCATGTAAAATAGCACCAATATTCTTCATTACCTGATCTGTCTGCTGACGAATATCCCCATCCATCAGCTTTCCAGTAGCTGGCACGATCGGAATCTGCCCTGAGATAAAAAGTAACCCGCCAGCTTCCACGGCCTGGCTGTAAGGTCCGACTGCTGCCGGTGCTTCATTTGTCTTAATGATCTTCTTCATAATGAATTATTTACAGGTTATCATACCAAAGTTTTTCTTTTCGGTAACGCACATCTTTTAATAAATTGGCCTTGGCACTCAGCGTAAAAGTATAGCTTTTCCTCACGCCAAAAGGTACCAAGTCAAGATGCATCTCCCAACAATGCAAGTCGCGATGCAGTCCAAATGTAGTATAGGTGAATTCATTTCTGGTAAAATCATATCCCGATGAGAACGTCACCCGCCACTTCTCCGACAAACGCATATCGCCATTAAAACGAAGCGTTTGTGTAATGGTGTGATCAAATAAGGGTTTGGAATAACGGAATCCATAATCAACCCGGAGGTTCCATTGATTGGAGAAGTCGATCATCCCAACTTGAGTTTCTTGATGTTGGGACCGTTGACCAGCCGGTTGACCGCCCTGTCTTTGTTTTAAGGGTAGGGAGAATCCAATAGTCAGGTCGGCATCAGTAAGCCGTAACAGGCGACCCGATCGTGTCACTTCATACGCACCTATCGTAGTGACAAAAGAGTGGCCCTGGCGATAAACGGTATCGATTGCATAGGGATTAAATACTGATCTGAAATTGATGTCGAACTGCTCCAGAATCCTTGCCCTTGCAGTTAGCTGTGGCGGAGAAAGATTCATCGAATCACGGAAAATGTCATAACTGGTGCTAAGATTCAAACTCTCCAACAATTTGACTTTTTTCAACTGCCCAGTGGTATCAGACGGGTTCTTTACCTTCATCTCTAGATTATTACCCAGACTAAAATTAATGGAGCCATAGCGGCCGGCTACCGACGGCAGACTGTAGAGGCCACCCTGTTCAAAAATGCTGTACTCCTGCTCTCTTGCAACGAGATTTCCTTCAGCATCCTCTTCCATCCGGAGCAATGTTCGGTGATACTTACCCATATCATACCCAAGATCAGGTCGATAGCTAAAACTAATCGAGGGGTTCATCACATGTCTAACCTGCACAACTCGGCCAAACTTGGGATAAAACATCCCATAAATCCTTGGGGTATAGCTCAAGTTGATATTCGGACTGATGGCTTGCACATAAGAGAGTCGATTGATACGGTCGATGATGATGCTATCCATGGTTGGATCCCACGATTTTGTAATCTGCGAAAAATAGAGTAATCCCTTGTAACTCACCGATGGAGTGATGGTCATGTTATTAAAGGGTTTAAATGAAGCTAAGATTGGGATTTCATGCTGGAACCCCGTCTTCATTTTATTGAATATCTCAGGATTGAAAATCGAATCTTCCCTGGCTTTGATGCGGCTTTCAAAACTTGAACTATAGCGCATCTCTATCTTCTCGTACCATTTAGTGCCCGCACCCGATCCTTTCTTAAAAGGATAAAAGCGGTTAACCGAGAAGTTTGCCTGAGGGAGATTTAACACAACGGATCGGTCGTTGCTATTCTGAGTATGGCCAATCCTCGCCGTAAAATTGAGCAGTTTATTGGTAAAGCGTTGATTGTAGGCAATGGACGAAGACTTCGTATTGGTCATGTGCTGCAGCGGGTTCTGATAATTGCTATAGGTATTTAGCTGATCATATTTACTCGAGCTAAGGTTCACGCTGGCATTGAATGATCTCATAGGATGTGCCTTAGGATCCTGGGCGTGATTCCATTGGACACTGAAATCGTTCTGCTTCGAATAATTTGGTAATCCCTTCTCACCCAGCACGTTATTGGCGATATTTAATCCGAATCCACCCGAGAACTTATACCGTTTACGGTAATTAGTTCGTGCACCTAACTGCCAGCTTCCGCGCGAATAGATTCCGCCGGTCAGGGTTAGGTCCATCTTATCATTAACAGCCCAATAATACCCCCCCTCCCTGAGGTAGAATCCCCTTCTGGCTTCTTCGCCAAATTTGGGCATGATGATTCCGGAAGCCTGTTTCTCTTGCTTCGGGAAAAAACCAAAGGGAAGTCCGATCGGATACAGGGGAACGTCCTCCACAACCAAATAGGCCGGTCCGGATACTATTCCCCCATCTGGAGCCATTTGTCCCTTGGTGATCGCAAAATAGAAGTGGGGGTGCTCCGCATCGCAGGTAGTGAATTTTCCATCCTTGATGTTGAGCAGTCCAGTAGAATCTCGCTTGGTAATATGGCTATGAATAAAGCCAGCATCGCTGCCCAATCCTTCCTGCTTCATTCGGACTTCAATAACATAGGCTTTCTTTGACTCGAAGTTTAAGCGAAGTTCGGCTGTTTCGTAAGTATCCTTTTCATCTTTGTAAACAGCTTTGCTGATGAGATTGCCCAGGCTATCGCGGGTACCCTTAGCCAGCAGTTCTTTTTTGTCCGTACTCATCTCAATGTAATCGGCAGTAATCTCCATCCCTTGATACGTCACCCGACCTTCGCCGTATATTCTGATTTTGTTTTCAACCAGATCGACTACGGTAGAATCTCGAGCCGGGAATGCCACCACCGAATTGAGAAATGATTTAGTTCGTATGGCTGGCTGAATCGTATCGGGTTGGCTCCTCAACACCGAGGAAACATTGGCGGTATCCTTCCTGATGGGATTCACCTGAGCAGATAAGGCAGAGGTTAGAACCGTCAGCAGAAAAAGCGGTAGGGAAAATTTTCGTATTTTTATGAGCGTTATCAAATTGAGATTCTAGACAACTGCTAATGGAGCGGTTCAAAACTAAAGAAAAAATCACTATCATGCTTTGGCGTTCATTACAGATAACGAGCCTATCCGAGATCCATTGTAAGCAACCACGGCTTAAACCTATTGGGCTGTTTCTGTTGATCTCCCTGATATATGCTTACAGTCCAGAACTACAAGCCCAAGCACCCCCTGCAAGTCCCAGGTTTACTGTCACTCTTGACCCGGGGCATGGAGGCCGTACTCCAGGTGCTGTTGGGAAAAAGGCTAAAGAGAAGGATATCACCCTTAGCATCGCATTGAAAGTTGGCCAACTAATTGAGGCGGAAATGCCTGATGTTAAGGTTGTTTACACAAGGAAAACAGATGTCTTTGTGCCCCTGGATGAACGGGCAGCCATTGCAAACCGAAACAAATCAGATCTTTTTGTGTCCATTCACACCAATGCCAATGATAAGACGTACGTTACTGGCAGCGAAACTTATGTCATGGGATTGTCTAAATCCGATGATAACATGAACGTGGTCATGAAAGAGAACCAGGAGATCCTGTTGGAGGAGGATTATCAGACCAAATATGATGGCTTTGATCCCAATTCCACGCTCTCCTATATTAAATTTAACATCCTCCGTGATGATAATCTCACTCAAAGCCTGGAGTTTGCAGCTTTGGTACAGGATCAATTCCGAACCTTTGCCAGTCGCAAGGATCGTGGGGTACGCCAAGGTCCATTTTGGGTACTTTGGGCCACAGCCATGCCAAGCGTACTGATTGAAACGGGTTTTATCTCTAACAGGACCGAGGAAGATTACCTAATTAGCTCTACAGGACAGAACACTTATGCCAGAGCCATTTTTAATGCCTTCAGCCAATACCGGAATCAGGTAGAGCAGCGCAGAAGAGAGGTGAGCGAACCCGAAGTAGCAACCACGGCAGCCCCTGCCCTACCGGTGAAAGATACTAGCACAAACACTGCAATTAAGAAGGCCGAAGAAAATATCATAAACGAAAGCACAACAACAGCTTCGACTGAAATCATCACCCATACCACACCAAACCCATCAGTAGAGTTTCGGGTTCAGGTAATGTCGACCACCAAGCGAATACCACTTGGCTCTCAAGACTTTAAGGGTTTTAAAGACTTCACCGAGTTCGTCCTCGACGGACGGTACAAATATATGTCAGCTCCGGTAGCTGATTATTCGGAAGCCCAGGCACTACAAAAGAAGCTAGCCAAAAGGTTTCCCGGTGCTTTTATTGTTCCCTTCAGGGGGAAGGAACGAATTACGCTGGAGGAGGCAATAGGAGGCAGGTAACAAAAAAAGTTCAGGCCATGAAAACCAGAACTTATTTACGGGTGGGTGTCCTTTTCTTTGTAGCCATTGCAATCATTTTTTGGGGTATTAACTACCTAAAAGGCCGTGATCTGTTGTCCTTTGAGAAGCACTATTTCTCGCGTTACGAAAGGATCGGCGGTCTTGCTCGCTCCAGTCCCGTCACAATTAACGGATTTCAGGTTGGCCAAGTAAGGGATATTCAACTTGATCATCAGGTAGATAAGCCAATTTTGGTAAAGTTTTCTATCAACAATAAATCGGTCGAGTTACCCATCGGAACTCAGACCAGAATATACAGTACGGATTTGATGGGAACCAAAGGAATAGAGCTAATTATCTCACAGTCTGAAGTTTATCATCAGGATCGGGATACCCTTCCGGGAAGGATCGAGTCGGACCTGAAAGATCAGGTCAACACTCAGATTCTACCCCTGAAAATGAAAGCCGAAGAGCTGATGGGATCGCTGGATTCTGTATTAACCGCCATCGGGATGGTATTTGACCAAGAGAACCGGGAGAACCTGGCCATGAGCTTTAATAGTATCACTAAGACACTGAACAACCTTCAGGGTACGTCGGTTTACCTTGATGAATTTATCCGAAATGAATCGGTCGGGGTAACCGGGTTAATAAAAAATCTGGACTCGGTCAGCCAAAGCCTCATTAGCCGAGCCAACGAGTTGCGCGACTTCATCGCTAACCTGACGCGCATTTCCGATACCCTTGCGGGTGCACCTCTGGAAGAATCGTTCAAATCCCTTAATGAAGTTTTGATAGGGTTGCACGAAACCATGTTTACCATTACTGAAGGAAGCGGAACATTAGGGAAAATCATCTATTCAGATTCCCTGTATGTTGCCCTCCTGGCTACCAATGCCAGCTTGAACCGTTTAATTGAAGATATCCGGATCAATCCCAGCCGATATGTGAGTCTGTCCATGAACGACAGGCGAAGGACTTATCTCAATCTCTCCGATTCGGATCTTGCCAAAGCACTCGAAGGAGAAGGTATCCTGACTTATTATCTCTGTGTGGACTCCAGGATACTGGAATCAGAAGAAACATACAAGACTCCACCTGAACTTGCCGGCCTAAACGATATTCAGATTGGGCAGCAACTTTTTTATTACAGCTATAAGAGCCAGAAGATCGAGGGCTGCATCCGAAGGCTCGAACGAGAGCGAAAGAGCTGGCCAAACGCAGGAATTTACACCTGGGTAGGAGGTGCCTGGACTCGCCTTAACCTTTAAAGAATGAAACCGGATTGAGCGGTAGTTAAACCTACGAGCAATCAAGCACTTAAGGGTAATTATTTGTAATTCAATGAATTAACAAGTTATTAACAATCTTGCAAAATTATTCAGCTGACTTTAAGGACGATAAAAGAATTCCAAAAAAAAGTCCCTGAAAGTTTGTTGTCAATTCTCATTTTTATCCCCATCTTGCATACAGTAATCCCTTGTGCTAACCTTTTAATAATCAGTATAAATGTCAACAAGCCATATCGAGGTATGGAATAAGTGTCTATCGATCATCCAGGACAATGTTCCTTCGATAAGCTATCGGACCTGGTTTGAGCCTATTGTACCTATTAGGCTAGAAGACAATATCTTAACGATACAAGTCCCATCCCCATTTTTTTACGAATACCTTGAGGAGCAGTATATTGATATTTTAAGTCGCACTTTGCGTAAGGAGTTAGGGCCGGAAGCGAAGCTCGAGTACAGTATTGTCATGGAGCAGAACGGCCACACCAACAGCAAGCCATACACCGTCAAGTTTCCCACACAAGCCAAGAATAATCTTAAGAATAAGCCTCTATCGATGCCGCTGGATGAAGAAGAGCGGACAATCAAGAATCCATTTGTCATCCCTGGGATCAAAAAGCTTCATGTAGATCCACAGTTAAATCCGGATTATTCATTTGCCAATTTTGTTGAGGGCGATTGCAATCGGTTGGCTCGTTCGGCCGGC
>Ga0172381_10005878_pt1 | contig 12368 bp, 17 predicted proteins | sample Leawel6488metaG_FD_119754 | JGI IMG/M metagenome (GOLD analysis project Ga0172381, IMG submission 119754) | Leachate microbial communities from a municipal landfill in Southern Ontario, Canada - Leachate well 64-88 metaG | ecosystem: Engineered > Solid waste > Landfill > Unclassified | place...
GGATGTTCCGTACCGGAATTTAATCGTTTAAACCGTTCTGACAACTTTTCTGTCATTAGATTTAAAAGTTCTCGACTCCAGTTACTGCAAATGTAAACCGGGTCCAACTTCCATTCACTCAGGAAAATTTCAAAAGTTGCACCTATCGAGAAATCGCTCTCAGTCTGGCCATTCCCATTAAAAAAGGCTTCTCAAGCTCCAGGCACTGCTCAAAAGCGGCTATTAATTGAGCAGAAGAAGCGGTATTTTCGATCTCTTCCCTGTTCAAATCTCGCGCGTATTCAAAGAAGAGGTCAATCATCTTTCCCGGATTATCTATCATAACTGATCGCATGGCGGATTCCAGTGCAATGGTATCCTCAGACTTAAGTCTGGTCAAGCCAATGGATTCACTTAAAATCTTAACTACTTTAGCGACCCACGGTATAGCCATTTTAGAAACAAGGGGTTTAATGTCATATTCTTCATTACCCAGCATAACCTTGATAGGCTCCATGGTTAATTTTTGCATTTCAGTACGTTCCATAATTTCTCCTTTAAAAATAAAGCCGCCCATATTTCAGAACGGTCTTTGATTTATTGTGGTCTTTTTGTGCTGTTAATTTATCATTAGTTCGATAGTGGTGATATCCGCAATGGTGACCGATCCGGACCGGTTTGCATCAGCTCCTAGTGTTGGAGGGTCGAGACCCAGAATAATCCGTTGTACTTTGGTTATATCAGCCTGATTAACCGTCAGATTGCCATCGGCATCACCGTAAATCGGATTGAGCCCCAGTGTCATCCGCTCAACAACTGTGACATCCCCAATGGAGACAACTCCGTTAACATTGGCGTCCGCTCCGGGTGTTAAGGAATCCATGCCTAGAATTTCTCGATATATTTTAGTGACATCATCCATGTTGACGGAATGATCGCCGTTAGCGTCTCCATAAATAGGTGCAGAGCTTGCGTGCACGGGGACCGCGAATCCGAATAAGATCAATACCAGACAAGCAACCATCAAAATACTAAATAACTTTTTCACAACTTACCCCCCTTATTATTTTTTGAAAAATACTGCCCGGGAATTTCACCCGGGCAAATCAATTAACTACGGTCGTATAACGTGGAAGGTGTAACTCTTGGCTGTCTTCCCGGAGTCGGTGACCGTAATCACCAGATCAGTTGTGGTGTCAGCTGCTCCGATTACGATATGACCGGAAGCTACACCTGTTTCGAGCGGCCATGTCACACCCAGTGCCGTAGCGGTAATCGTCTCGGCAGTGGCATCTGTGATTATGGCTTCTATCCATGCGTCTCCCGTTGCAACAATTATGCCGTGGTCATAAACCGTTGCGGCAAATGCGGGCACTGTGGCAATTGCGCCAGAGGTCGCGGCAAAGGTGGCTGCCGTTACGTCAACACTCTCGCCGGAGGTATCCGTCATTGTGATTTCACTGTCCAGTGCTTCAAATGTGACAGGGACAATCGTCTCGTTTTTCTTGGTGTACTTGAGTCCGACGGAGCCAGTGGCTACAACAAGTGGGAATAACCAGGTTCGATCTTTTCCCGCCGGATTAGTACCGATAATCCTGAGTGACATCTTTTTAGTCGCCCCGGCCCCGATGGTTATCACACTGCCAGACAGTACAGAGCCGGCAATCGCCTTATCCAGATTGTAAAGGCTGGATTCAGACATATTGACAGTGATTTTGACGCCCTCAGTCACGATGTGAGAGTCAATAGGCATTGTTTTCTCATCTACCTCGGTTTTAATCTCAGAAGATGAGTATTCGACGTTTACCCCGTCCTTGGTATATCCGATATTGATATATTCGCCTCCGACCGGATATGCGATCTCCAGACTTGCTACGCCTACAATGATATTAGATGCAGTTCCCATATTAAACCTCCATAATTATTATTCTGCTGATATTTTGACACTGAAAAAGGCTAAGACCCTGAACAGATTAGGATTATCAACGTCCCTGAGTGGTCCTGTACCTTGAGTTTCTTCTTTTGCGCCCAGGAGATGATAAGTTGAGGCGCCTATCGCCACAGCGACGTTCTGAATCCCTTGAAGCGCATCATATAATGCTCTATAAATTGATTCAGCGGTGATGGAATCATTTGCCCAGCAATCGATCTGGAAAGATGGGTCAACTATGCCCGGAACATAATCGTTAGATACACCACCACGCCGGAAATAACTGACCGCCGGAATGCTGCCACCTTGAGGCACAGAACCCTGATAGATACGTGGGGCAGACGATCCACCGATCATGGCAGTTAAAGCCGTCTGGGTGACCAGGTAGGCACGGATGATAGCGTTGACATCACCTAAACTCATTGAGATTCTCCCAAATGTTCTTTAAGTCGTTTGTCGAACTTTTCTTTTGTGAAGTTTTTCATAGCTGCTGGATAAAGGTAGGGTCTGGCAGGAGTAAACCTTGTTCCGGTTTCGAGGAAACCACCGTACCCACTCGTAGAAAATACCGCACCCTGCATTTCATCCAGATTAGAGTCTCCGCCCGGCCCCATCTCAAAGTTGATAGAGCGTTTATTATTGCCAGTGGGCACACGCCCGGATTTATCGATTGACGGCCACATTCCAGACACAGGGGAGTTATTCTTCGCTTCCTGAACGGTATCAATGACGATATCCTGTAAGGCAGCTTTAGCGGCTGCCATGATCTTGGCTGCAGCGCCATTTGTATCTATATTAGATTCAATTGAAATTGTAAATTTCATTTAGACAACCTTCTGCAAAATAAGCTCAAGATGATGACTGGTGGCACTGTCGTTTCTTAGTTTAACCAATAGCACCTCGTAGCTAATATTGTCGACCACTATTCTGTCCTTCTCTGTGATCGTGACATCAGCGGCCAGGTGAAGCGTCCAATCGCTGATTACAACTTGCAAATCCCTCTTAACCTCGCGCCCTCCCGAGGGTATCAAGCGGCAAGGCAGGGCAGTATACACAGTTGCCCATGTTTGAGCAGGTTGCCCATAGGCATCAACCGCTCCCTCTGAATAACGACTAACATTACATGTATGTATCAAAAGTGATTCAAATGACATTAAGAATCTCCGTCCATATCTTCTAAGTCCATCTCAGCCCAAGACATAACCGGGGCATTGCCCTCATTTTCTCTAAGTGTTTTGGCAAGCTCCAGCTTGTTAGATACGCTCTTTTTAGAATATGAGTAGTCACCTATCGACTCAGAGGACATGGATTCGGATAGATTAGCAGCCCATGACTCCAGCGCAATGGCTGCGCCCAGGTTAACCGACCCGCCCATAGTTAAAAAAACTTGTAATTCTTCATCACTAAAATGAGCTTCGGTTAGCGATGTGTCTGAGATTAAAAGTCTAATCTTGCCAACATCAGTTGTTATGTCGTAAGTTATTGCCATAATTGCCTCCTAAATAAGGGCAGGGGAAGCCAGTGAATGAACCTCCCCTGCTCATACCTGCGGGAAAGGAGTGAAACCCGCAAGCCCTAAACTGCCCTTTTAAACTCGTCTTTGTGTCCTACAAGATGGGATTCGTCTGTCAGCTCCCATCCGAAAGTGTTATTCACTACTGATAGTTTCTTTTCTGCGATTCGACCACAGGAAGGGCACAGTGCGTGCCTTCGCTTTTCAATCGATTGTCTCGCTGTGAATTCCATATTACATTGACACTCATATTCGTAAAGAGGCATACTACCTCCCCCTGCCTGCGTCGATCTGAGAGGCAATACCATTTACCCTGTCACGCATCCCTGATACAGCACCAACAATCAGTACCCCCACAGGAGTGCCGTCCGAAGTAATCTCTATGCTTGGGCCGGTTTTAATCTCTTCAGCTTTGAGTTTTCTAAATTCAGATAATGTAATCGTTTTCAATTCGCGTCCTCCTTTTTGGGTAAGTTTTCTAAAAGGTCTTTATATTTCGGTATCAATGACAAGTCCGGGAGAAGTGTCATTTCCCCGGCTGCCAGTGATTCCCGCATGATTGCTCTGATAACGTCCAGCCCGGGTTTGCATTTGAGCCGGTATTGGACCTGTTTAAAAGGCGTTTCACCGTTGATAAGCCCGTCTCTGGGTGTCTGGATCGGGAACTGCATACAAATATCCGGACGTTTTTTGTAGACAGAGCAAGCCCCATCTTTCAGAAACTGGCAGCCGTTTTTGCAATCTAAAATAAACCCATTGTTATAAGCGGTGATATTCGCGTTTGTGCCCTCCAGTCGCTTGATATCCTCATTGGATAACGGCACACGTTCATAACGGCAACATAGTCCACATTCACCCGGATTACATTCCAGCAGGTCACTAAGTTTGCGTCTGGTTTCTGCACAGTCAACCAGTGGCAGCGGTACAACCTTATCCGGATAGGCCATCAGGCACTCCAGCCAAAATAAATCATTGTTAATAAGATCCTTGTCGCCGTAATATTTGGCGAACATTCCCATTTCGTTGACGGTTAAATCAGCCAATTTTCCCCTCCTTTAGATAAAAACGGGTGAGTATTTTAAGCCCTCACCCACGGCCTTAGTTCAGGCTAGGCGTAAGTCCAGGTGCCCTGGTAACCGACTGTGATCCAGTTAGTGGTATCCACAGCCAGCAAGGAGATGTTGTTATAAGCAGCCGCATCGCCTTTCGCGTTGTCCTTAGCCGTGCCGGAAGCGTTAATGAGCTTGTCGCCTGATCCTGCGGCGACGGTCAATTGCTTAGTGGCGGATGAACAGGCCGCTGTGACCCTGAGTCCTGCGACAGCGGTGGGAAGCGTGATCGTGACATCCTTAACAGATGTATCTACGATGTAGGTCCCGCCTGCAACGATAGCATCATCGGAAACGGCCTGCGGAGTCTCGATTATGAAACCCTTAGTCAAGGTCAGGTTGCCTGCGGTGAGGGTCACGTTGCCTTTGGTGGCTACGATGTTGCCCTCGGTATTGGTAAGCGTACCTTTTACAAGGGTAAGGTCCTTGCCAGTGGCTACTGTGATGCCGCCATTAGCAGCCAATGCGCCGGTCAAGGTAGATGCACCGGTTACTGCCAGTGTGCCGCCCACAGACAGATTACCAGAGAGAGTGAGAGCGGTGCCAGAAAGCGAAACTGACGGGCTCACAAAAGCGGTTGTCAGGGTAATGATGTAACCGACTTCCTGAGCGCAAGTCGTGCCCTCCGTGATTTGAACCTTGCCGGATTCACCAACATAGAAAGGTTTACCGACATCGGCAGCGGCGCACATTGCATTGTCAGAGAATACCCCAGAGGTTTCGGTATCGGGGGTTTTCCAAACAACAGCCTTGGCAATCTCAATAGTGTCGCCTGAAACACCATCTTGACAGGCAATCATCATAGCTGCCAGATTGCCGCTTTGATCGGCCAGTTTCCAGCCGTAGTTTGAGTTGTCGTAGGTGAGCAAATCACCCTTGACGACAGTTGCGAAGATGGGAGCTTTAACGTTCCCCCATTTGTTGAGAATGATTTTTCCAGCTTTATCAGTATAAGCCATTTTAATTTAGCCTCCTGCTAAAAGATTTTATTTTGGTTAAGCGGTCACAGTCCCATCACTATCGATTCCCACAACTTTCGCTGATGCGATTAGGGACTGCATCATGATGGAAGGATACCAGCGAATCTGGCACCACTCTTTATTCGAGAGAGGCACAGGAGCCCAGGGGATGACCTCGATTGGCCCGCATTGCAAACCCTCAACGCCCTTTTCCGCGAAGTTCAGCGCGAAAATGGAAGTCGTTGAACCGCCCGTAGCAGCTGAGAACGCGCCGGATGAGGTAAGCTCGGTATCCAGCAGGTAATCAGACGCCCAGATCGGATATCCGCCGTAGCGTTCGACTAACATCCCGAATTCGTCTTTGTCAGCAGTTGCACCAGCTCCGACACTGCGCAGGTATTTGGTGATAGCCCGGCGCATACCCTTGGACATGAGCAACCCTTCCGGTTTGCGGCCTTTGACCATATCGATCAACCTGTCCAGGTAGGTGCTGCAGGATAACGCTACAGTCTGGGTGTCACCAGCATCAGCCAGGATGGTGTTATAGGTGGTATTGGCGATACAGATGTGCAAACCGTCAAACTCAAGGGGGTTGGTGGTCGCGTTGCCATAGATGAAGGTTTCGGAAAATTTAGACCGAAGCGCTTTAGCTTTACCGGTCATAATTTCCGCTTTCACGTCGTTGATGTTTGAGCGGGTTTTGACAATAAAGTTGTCCAACTCTCCAGCGGAGCCCAGGATTCTCAGGTACGCGGTGGCCGGAGTGACATCGCCGTTGGTGGGATTCCAGGCGGCATTCACGCCGTAGAATTCCGCGCCGTCCAGTGTGGATTCGCGATTATAGGTGTAGGCGTTGCCCACGACATCCTTAAAGCGAATGCGGTTGAAAATCGGGTCATCTTTGACAATCGTCTCAACGATGCCCTGTTGCAGGATGTTGGTAGATAGTTTTGATGCCTCTACAAGAGTCATTGCCATGATAAATTACCTCCGTAATTATTAGATTTAGATTTGTTCCGTTCCCATGCGGATTTTTTGTTCGGGTGTCATTTTGGAAGTGTCAGGGGTGGTGTGTCCTAACCCTTTGACCTTGCCGGATTCGGCCAGTTTAGCCAGATAATCGGTTTCAGATTTGATCGCGGCCTCAATTGTGTCAGAGGTTAGGGATTCCTTAAACTGTTCGGTCAATCTCGCTTTAGCAGCTTCAGGGAGCGCGGATTTGCTGATAGCCTCGGTAATGAGGGTTTGAGCTTCAATCTTTGCCTTGCCTTGTTCAGCCTCGGTGATTTTGGCCTGGAGTTCAGTATTTGTTCTGGTAAGAGCCTCAATAGACTCTTTGAGGGTTTTGATTTCCTGTTCTGATTCCATGATCTTATTAACCTCCGGTTTATTTTTATCTTTAAATTCGGTTTCCAGTTCTGAAATAAGGTCAGGCCGGGACTCTTTGAGCTTTGCCAAATCCATTATGTAGGCATCGATTATCTCTGTGCTTTCCTTCACGCCTGCCTGCCCGCCCGCGCCTGCCTCGGTCACAAAGTCCACCGACTTGAACGGATAATCCACAAAGCTTTCGACAACAAATGTATCGACTCCGTCAACTTTTCGCCTTGAACCTTTGCCTATGCCATTAATAGAGACACCAAGTTTGTCAAGCGTGCCTGCTTCTTTGAGTTGCTGTACCAATTCCTTAAACCACCCTGCATGGATATGGGCTTCACCGGCCGCATGTCCTTCCTTGGTAATGTGGATATTTTTAAGAGTGGAGACCCAGTCCCTGATGCTTCTTTCAGGCCGGACCTTCTCCTCTTCTTTTGTGGCATGATCTGCGTACTGTTTAGCCCCTTCGTAATAGGCAATAGTTTCTTTTACAGATGCCGCAGTGTAGTTTTTGGATTTAGACTTGTTAAAACCGGGATGAAGAATTGTGATAGGCAAGATGCCGCTAGCTATTTGCTCGGCAGTTACTTCGGATACGGGGATTTCGATTGACTCGTGAATATACGACCGTTCAGCGACATAGGTGGTTTGCAGTTTGACCTTAACAGGATCGCCCAGTGTAACCGATCCCTTATCATCGATGGAGTATGACGCTTTGAACATATCTCCCCCTAATTCATATACAACCTCATTGTCCCAAGCATCCCGGAGCCACGCCTGTTTCATGGAATCTTCCGGGATGCCCAGCTTAGCCCGTATAGCCTGCCTGAGAGCAGTTTGTTTATCTGCAAAACTCAATTTAACAGCCATTGCCTACCTCCAAAATTTGGTAATAAAAAAGCCGCCTCGAAAGCGGCTCGAATAATTTATGGAATAAAATTAGTCTTTTCGGTTGAGCCTTGCCGGACTCGTTGTACATCTACATCGCGGGTGCCCGGGTGTCTGCATATCGCCGCTTTGAAAAGGTTGGCCTATCGGGATCACTCCATCCGCTGCATTGCCTCCGCAGATATCACAAACTAATTCATCTCCAACTGCGATCCATTCCTTCCCGTCCACACCCATTTCCCGCATCTTATCCATCGCGGCCCGAGATAGTGCCTGATTGGTTTCTGTTTGGGCGATCATGTCCGCCCGGGTCTTGGACATATCAGCAAACTCTTTACGCAAATCCCGCGAGATTCCTTCGATCCCTCGCTTATTATCAATCCCATCTGAGATAACCTGCGCTAATCTGGAGCGGGTTTCGATGTCCATATTAGTAACTAGCCCGGCCCCGTAATTCTGTGCCCACTGGACGGCTTGACTCATTGGAGGTCCTTCGAACAATACCGGAATCCCCAACTTAGTCTTGCCGTAGCTTGTCATTTGGAGTGAACCAGCGATATAGATATTCCCCAGGTGAGAAACTAAGCGGGCAGTTAATTCAGCCTGAAAGGTCTTAATAACCGCGTCCAGCCAGTTATCCCATTCTCCAGGAGATGTTATGGGCGGCGCGGTAACCTCTTTGACTTTCTGATGATAGATATTCTCAATCTCTTTATAAGGGAATTTCGAAGCTATGTCGTTGAAATATTCAGCCATCGACTTCTTAAAAGCCCGCTCCATCCGCTTATTTTCAGGTCGTTCCATACTAGCGGGGAGTTTAGCCGTGATTGCTTCGATAAGAGCGTCTATTTCGTTAATGACTGTCATTTGTTATACTCTGCCTGATTTCCCTGAGCGCCTTGATTGCCCTGACTTCGGCGCTTTCCTTAGCGAGAGGTATAACTGGTTGTACAGGTGTCTCGGGTTGCTGTCCTGCCGTTGGTTGCCCAGGGAGTGGCGGTTTTCCCGCTTGATTCTGCATCTCAGGCGGCATCTTAGCCAAAGTCTCTGCCTTCTTCTTTTCGTTCTCAGCCTTTATCTGTTCTAATTCAGTCAGAACTTCGTCAACGTTGTTAATCCCTATTGCCATTAAAGCCTGTGTTAAAACATCTCTGGAATCTGCCATATCAGGAAATGCCATCACAAGTTGGCTTATAGCGGTAAGCGCAGCCACTGCGTCTTCAGGAGCAATCGGAGGCATATCAAAATCAATAAATCTATCCTCTGATATTCCGGCGTGATCTAAAACGATATTAAATATATCCAGATAAACATCAGCCCATATCTGCTGGTAAGAGCCGAATTGTTTAAGCATAGGTAATTCGACTGTTTTAGCGGTGGCTAGATTGCCGGTAGCGATGTCGCCGAAATACTGCTCAGGAATTCCCACAGCTGAGCAAACCATAAGTTTAAGCATCCGGCCATCGTCTTTGGCATTAGCTGACCCGGTATCAGTCCTGATAGGGTCCATACTCAAGGCTTCGTTAGTAACCAGAGTCGAGGCAGCTTGCGGGTATTTGCCATCAACAGCCGACTTCACAGCCGCCACGGCAGAAGAGCCGCCTTTAGTTTTAGCAGCCCAGGCGAACCGAGCTAAGGCCCGGACGATAGCGATACGAGCGGCCAGGAATAGTCTATATTGCTCTATCCAGCCGATAGCAGGGAGTAAAAGAGGGTTGCCACGTTGCCCGATTGTGTTAATAGCCAGATGATATATAATGGCGTCCTCGGTAGATTTAATAATAGAGCCATCCTTGGTTACACCTTTGTCCTCAATGTTGTTATGGCTGCGGTAGTACATCGGCAATCGTCCGTCAATTTGACGCTTATAATATAATACATTTTCGCCATCGTCCGGGTCGGAAATGATCTCAGTAATTTCCAGAGGTTCGACCCAACGGATGGAGACTTCATCGCCCAGGAAGAGCGCAAAAAAGACCTCGCCGTCTACCAGTGCCTTATCAGAAGATTTGTGTTGCCCTTTAGCGGATAGGACTGATCGATTAGCCCTGTTATTCCAAAACTTATCCAGGACGACTTTAACAGCCTCGTTTTCAGTTTTCCAGGCAATACCAGACCCAAAGGTATAATCTGTCCATAGCCGGATGGCCTGCTTGGCAAGGGGATCAAAATTATATAGATAGCGGCTGCGCTTGACGTAGTTTATTCTCTGCGTTATTAAGAGATCAATCATGTTGGTATAATTGAGACTGCTGTTCCCTTCGAAACCAATAGAGGTCTCAATCTGTGTAGCGGCTTCCTGAATGTATTCCTGTAATTCTGGCATTTTTTAAATCCTGTTAAGTTCCTGCTCTATTTCTTGTAATGCGTCATAAATAATAACCTCGTTGGTCTCGGGCACTTCGTTGCAACCCATGACGTAATAGCGCCGACTGTCCATCCCATGGCTCCAAAGGTGAGTCGTTTTCTCAGTTAGTTTGCTGTTTTTGTCAGCAACATACCTGAAGTTGCGCTGCTCTTTTATGCAATTCAGACTATCTTTCGTCCAGAACTGTTTGTATGCTCGTACCTTTTGATGACCGTATTCAACGCTGCCGGGGCCCTTCTCAACTCCCTTGATGTTGAAGCCCTCTTGATATATTTCCTCTATGCTTTTAGGCTCTGCGCTGTCAGCCCATATTTCGTCAGAATGTTTCAGGACTCCGCATTCAGTCATTCGAACACAGATATCATGATTAGTCAGGTTAGTCTCGTAAAATAATTCCTGAGAGTACAGTGCCGGATGATTCATTTTGTCGATTGTGACAGAATTGATCACGTTTTTGGTTAACACCGCAGGATCGCCACTGAAACCGAAGTCCAGACCGTAACCGGATTGACCACTTCTGGGTAATTCCTCAACCTGTTCAAAGCAGGGATAGACCAGCCCTTCAATCCGACCGAGGCGACCGAGGCCGTAGATATTCCACCAGTTAGGATCAGTTAGCCGGTTAGACTCTATGTTGGCAACCACTTCGGGTGGTAAAACGTGCTTTGCGTCCTGATATGTGCTGTGGATGTATTGATTAACAGGGTCTTTGATTAACCCTTTTTCATGCGCCCAGAACTCGGAAACAGGATTCCAGTCCAGATATGTGAATAATTCAGTCCGGACGTCAAGCTCTTTAAATGCATCGTAGGCGATGTTGTTGCATTCGTTGATGTAAAGTATTTTGCGCCGGCCACCGCGAAGCTTCGCGGGTGAATCGGCAGAAAAGAACTCTATCTGTCCTTTGCCGAAATCATAAATGAAATCAGATTTATTCCAACGCTTATCCTGAAAGTCTTCACCAAGGATATTTTTAAAGTCCCGGATACAGCCCCTTTTCAGGTGCGGCATAGACTCGGAAACGATAGAAATCAGAAAAGGGTTTTTGGCGTGCTGGGCGGTTAATACGAGAGCCTGAAGGATGGACCAGGTCTTAGAGCTAGAGGTACCGCCCTCGTTACAAGCTCTGCGCTTACCACCCAGCCAAGCAGCGGCATTCTGCTCGAATATTGATGTTGTGTTTATCTGCATTCATACTACGTTCCCTTGCCCTCGATTAGAGCCTCTGCGAGTTGTTTGGCATTATCGGAAACCACTTCGATATTAATGCTCCTGTTGTCGATATTGACCTGCGCACCCTCAGTGTATATTTTTTCCATTTTGTTGAGTTCCTGGATTGCGCTGACCGGATTATAAAGCTTGATTGATTTGGTGACTATCGGCTCGCCTTTCTTGGTGTATGTAGTTGCTATACTAAATTCAGTTACAGCCCGATGGTTTGGATGGTCTTTGCCGTATGTGATAGTCCCTCCGTCAGAGTCCACAAAATCCGCCAAATCTCCCCTGGCCATTTCGGTTAACCGCTGCTTGCGTTCCAGAACTGACATAACCGAAGCATCTTCAGCTCTTTTTTGGAGTTCTGCCAGTCGGGTTTTAACCTTTTCATTATTTGCTAACCTTGAAGCGTTAGCGTCCATGACAGCGAGTGAGGATTTAAAAGCATAGCCAGCCTTTACATAAGCCTCTCGTTGATTCATGCCTTTAAAAATAAAAAGTGTAAAACTCTCTTGTTTTTCGGTAAGTCTCTTCGCCATGTTAATTCCAATAAAAAACCGCCCAATTTCTTGAGCGGTCTATAAAATACATTGTCTTTGCAGGTCACTCTTTCACCCCCAAATTATACCATAATCTGTCAATGGTTAAAATAGCCTTATTTAGGCACATTTTCATAAACACCACTTTTTGAGGATTTTTGATCATTATGTAGAGTATCCCCATTTAAATATCGCTTGATATAGCGGATAGAATATTCCTCGATATTAATTATTTCTAAGTAGGATTTCCCCCACCAGTACCCGACTTCGCCATAACTAAATCCTGCAATACACATCGTGACAATAACCGCCTTTTCAGTAGGTTTTAACTGCTGGATTGCTCTATCAAGATCAGCTTTTAATTGAGTCGGATTTGTAAATGGTGCGTTGAGATTACGTGATTTCTGGATTTTACAGCCGTAATCCGGTTCTGAAAGACCGTCCGAAGGAATCTTGCCCTCTGCTAAAGTGAGATAATTTTCAAGCATCCA
>Ga0172381_10005879_pt1 | contig 12367 bp, 15 predicted proteins | sample Leawel6488metaG_FD_119754 | JGI IMG/M metagenome (GOLD analysis project Ga0172381, IMG submission 119754) | Leachate microbial communities from a municipal landfill in Southern Ontario, Canada - Leachate well 64-88 metaG | ecosystem: Engineered > Solid waste > Landfill > Unclassified | place...
AACAGGAAAATCGGCTAAAACCTGATAAAAATCTTCTTTAGATGAGTAAACACCATCTTTTAAATCCATATCCACAAATACATAATTAAACACATCAATATCTTTGCCACTTAAAAATCGCTTACCTTCGGCATATACATCCCGAGATGGGTGATTTGGAAACCAATAAACATTATAACCTTCTTCGTTTTTCTGCTCTATGTAGTCAGAATTGAAGCAACCCTCTAAAATATCGGGTCCAGCTATTTCTTTTATAAAATCAGGATTCACATCACCCTTTACTGTTGGTTTTCCCCATAGGGGTTTTATCAACCTATAAAACATTAGCACCTCCTTTTTAAGTTTTTTATTCTTTTATTTCCTTAACATGAATCTTCTTATCCAAATCTAGCATCAAAGAATTAACTACTTTTAATGAACCGCATTTAGGTGGAGGATTTCTTAGGGCTAACCCTAATACCTGAAAATATTTTCCAGTTTTCTTATCAAACCACAATAGTTCACCTTTATGATAAGGGTCTGGTTCATCTGAATCCTTTTTAGTTGGATAAGGATTATCAATTATTATGGAATAAAAAACTTCTCCATTATACTCATTTTCCACAATTTTTCCTATAAATCTTTTATTTTCGTTTGACATGATTCCCCCTTAATTCCTTTTTATATTAAATCTGTTTAAAACATTATTAACTGAGGTACTAACCGGAGTATTATTATTATTTCGTGTTTCTGGTTCCCTCTCCTGTGGACCCTCATAATCTTCTTCAATTTTGACTGCAGTTTTGCCCACAAATGGTGGTCTCTTTGTAGTAGTGGAAGTCTTAACAGTTCTTTCTACTGGTGTTTCGGTTTCATTTGTATCGGCAACTTCAACGTCATCCACATTGGAAAAACCATATACCGGAACCCAATCCTGTACATATTTGCCTTCTTTATTCTTATGACCAGCAAATAAACCCTCTACAGTCTGACCGAACTTAAATTCCATATTTGTGTCTTTATCTAGTATAGAATAGTATCTATAATCCTTATCAACACACTTGTAGGTAATCACAAGGTTGGTTCCACCTTTTGACCCCTTTGTTGGGATACTAGAATAGAATGCAGCCTTTTCAAAAAATTCTTTTGTTGACTTAACTTCCTCTTTAATAGTAAATTCAGTCTCTCCAATTTTTAGTTTCATTTCAAAATTCATAAATACCTCCGTAATTTCTATTTATATTTTATCCTATCTTCAAACAATAAGCAAGACTTTTATTTTACAATTCTAAAATTTGTCTTATTTAGATTGTCATTATCTAGCCATCTTTTTAAAGTGGTTCTTGCTATCTTAAATTTCTTAGCTACCTTCGATATACAATTATAAATACGTCCTGTTTTTATGTCTATTATTTTTATAGCATTAGCACTATTAAGACTTATTTTTTGTTTGGACTTCTGAGAATGTTTCATTCCTAAATGTGATTTAGCTATCTTCTTTTTGGATTCTAAAGAAAGTATTCGGCCTTTAAGTCCTTTAGCGATATTATTTTTGTGTTTTTCTGATAATTTTTTACCTTTTTTAGCTAAACCTTGCTTTTTCTTTGTTTCAGTAGAAACTTTATAACCCAAGCGTTTACCTTTATTGGATTCGCCCATCTTCTTACGGGTTTCTTTAGAAGGAATATATCCACTACCTCCTTCTCCTCCATCAGTTAAATTAGCTTCGCAAAAACCGTATTCTCTATAGATTTTAATGCATTGGATTTCTTTATCAAAAGCTTCTTGTTCTGTGAGGTTTTTAACTAGAATTTCAACATGATAATCACATTTATTGGTTATATTTTTCCAGTATTTGTTTCGGTTATACTTCCTATAAGCCCTATTTTTAAAACCCTTTCCTACATAAAAAACAGTACCGGTATCTAAACGAATATGAGCATACACATAAAATCTATTAAAGTTTTTTTCTTTCATAATATAATTATATAACATTTATTAGTTGTCTATGTCCATTTGGATAAATTAAACAAAGAGTTTGTAACCAAGAAGAAGGACCTTTATTGTATTCTAACTTTAATTCAGAAGAAGTTCCTACCGCCCATGCTTCTCGTAAAATACCCGGAGTATGACTATGCCCTGTTACCGATTTTCCATAAGATTTTTCCATAGCAACTAAGTTTCCTTTACTTCCATTAGGTCCCTTATCTCCGTGAGCGCCACACTCTATTCCCGCTATTTTAAAATCTTCATCACGTTTTAACCATCTAACATTTGAAAAATTAACTTCTCCATAAATTCGAACTCCCTCTTGAACGGGATTTTTACCGTCTAACATTAAAGTAGAAAGTTCAAGTCCTACTCGATAATTAAACGGGTCATTTAAAAATCCACAATCACTTAAATAATGTGATAAAAATTCATCGTGGTTTGATTTAACAATAATTACTTCATTCACCATCTTAGCAAACATATTTAAATCATAAGCCACATTTTGAAGTTCTGCTTTTAGGTCTAGTTGACAATTTTCAGCCCGTTGAGCTTTTAAAATCTTATTTCCTTTTTCAAAATGATTAATACTCATTCCGTTGAATACATCATGTAAAATAACTTTTTTAGGTTTAAGTTTTATGATTAATTCCCTAATCGCTTTACTTACCTGGGGGTCAACTTCTCCCGAATGCCAATCTCCGGGGATTAAAGCTTCGGGAGCATACACTTTAACTCCTTTAGGGGAGTACATTTTTCCCATATCACAAAAAGAGCCATCTTTATCAAACTGAATTTGACGAAAATGAAATATTTGAGTGTTTTGAACTTCTACAATTATAGCGCCTAATTTATGGTCATTTTCGGCTATGTAAGCTGTTCTTTCTGACATATACTTATTAGTATTATAATTAGACTTTGTGATAGCTCCTGTAGTCATAACTGCATGGGGTAATTTTACGTTAGATACCGGAATCAATTGTAGCATCTGTTTAGGGGATGCATACACAAAAGAGCCATTTTTTTGACCAATTCTACCCAATCCCGTTATCGGATTAATCTGCTTTGCTGTTGTTTTTATGGTACTAATATAAAAATTAGAATTTAATTTAATATCTTCTGTTACGAGAATTTCATCCTTTAGCGCCTTATCTATAGTACCATATCCACCTTTTTGAGCTGTAGCATGAGCGGGGTCAGAACATAAAAGAACTAAAAGTTGTGCTTTATTTAAGGCACAATATCTTTTTATGGAAGCTAATGCACCCTCTTGCACTTCACATCCGGTTACAGCCGTGGTTATCACAAATCTCTTTGATTTTTTTATTACCGACTGTAGATTCTTCTTACTCTTTGTATCAAGTAAAGTTTCCACAAGAATATCATCAAAATCTTGTGGATATTTTTCTCTGGCTATTTTATCAATATTTTTAATACTTTGAAACCGATTTTTGAATAAACTCTCACTTATTTCAGCAAACTTACAAAAATGTACAATAGAAACAATTCCGCCTTTTTGCTTATAAAACTCAATGTAACATCTAAGTATAAAGTCTAGCTTCTCCTCCTCAAGTTTTTTAAGTTCGGCTTCTCTTGCCAACTTTATTTTAAGGTATTTTTCTTGCATGACTTCCCCCTTTTATAAGCTTTAGAACACCTAATACTGGTTTCTCTGTATTTTTCATATTGGTCTTTACAGAAATCTCTATCTTTAGCAATCCGCTGAAGATGCTGAATTATATTCAACTCTGGATTTTTAGTGATTGCCCGTAAATACCTTTCTTGATTATAATCTGGATTCTTAATTAAACGAAGTTTATATCTTTCTTTATTATAATCTGGATTTTCTTTTACAGCCTTACTATAAAAAAGTCTTTTTTTCTTATTAGCACATACTTTGCAATAATGATGTAAACCATCTTTTCTGGATTTATTTTTATGAAATTCCGAGGCTAATTTAACTTCTCCACACTTACTACATTTTTTGGTCTTGTCCACCATTGTAATTTGAACTCCTATGCATATATTACCACAAAAAAATTATCTTGTCAAGCTTTATTTTACCTCCAAAGTACTTGGATTCTCCGATTCTGCCATAATAAATCCGGCTATATTGAAAATCGAAACTCGCTGTTCATTATTCGTTATATATCTTTCCCCTGAAATTAAATCTTTTAATCTATAATACCACATTCTATTAAAATCGTCCAACATTCCTTTATTTGCAAGGATGTATTCGCCAGCTTTATGTATATTATTATCAAATTTAATAGCAGTAATTATCCCACATAATGATGACATTATCCCTTTCTGCTTGTTTGTAAGTTCTCTATGTATAGCAAAAGATAATCTTAAAGCTCTTAGGTCTTTTTTAGCATTATAATGAAGTTTGTCTAAATTACGGATTATAAAGTCTAAACCCCTTTCGGTAGAATCCTTTATGGTAGCCACTACCTTATTCAATTCGGATTTTTTTCTAATTATAAAAACATCTGGGCAAATCGGATGATATAAAAAAACTAAATCTCCCAAAACCTCACTTATTAAAAAGGTATTTGAAGCTTGGTTATTGTCAACTTTTACAGTTACAATATCTCCCTTGCTAAAAGTTTGTTCATTCATCTTTTTCTACCTCTAATTTTACGATTTCAACTAGCATCTCCATAAAAGCACTTAATTTATAATCTATCCAATCCACATCACACATTTCGGTTTCGTCGTTCTCTCTTACGGCTTTTTTCCTATTTCTTAAGTAATCTATATTATTAAGTATAAAAACCTTAAATTCTTTATACATTCTGCCTCCTATTTATCTCTTTTATAAATTATTCCGCCACCAGCAGTACTTAAAAGCGAAGCAATACTTACTGCATTCTCTAAAGCACATCTAACTACTTTTACTGGGTCTATTATCCCAGCTTCCAGCGCATCTACAATTTTCTTATTTCTAGCATCAAAAACAATAGAATGGAGTCCTAAAATTTGACTCATTTGTTCATCAGTCAAAGACTCAATTCCTATATTTTTAATAATCTGAAAAAATGGCTTATTTAAAGCTTCCGCAAAAATTTGTTCTCCTATATTTGAGGAAGAATTCCATTCGGCTCCTATCTTCATGAGAGCAACTCCCCCACCCACAACAATACCTTCTTCGATAGCAGCCCGAGAAGCATTTAACGCATCTTCTATTCGGTCATACTTTTCCTTAATTTCAAAATCGGTAGCTCCACCAACACCTATTTTAGCGATTCCTCCAGTTAATGATGCGATTCTATCAGCTATAACCTGAGCATCATATGGACTTTCAGCCTTATTTTTCATAGCCTTAAGCTGGTCAACTCGGTTTAAAACTACTTCTTCCTCACCTTGACCCCCATAAATAGTAGTTGTATATTTATCAATTAAAATACGGTCAACTAAACCAAAATCCTCAGCCTCACAAGCTCTCAAATCCCTACTGCCATTACCTAATCTAGTTCCACCAGAATATATTGCCAAATCATCATAATATCCTGTTCTTACATTAGTTTGATGAGGACCTTTTACCGCACAAAAAGCTAGATTTCTTTCCGCTCTTTGTATTAACAACCATTGAATAACTTCATTACTAAATTCATTCGCTATTATTACTACTGGGGGGACTCTACTATTTAAATGTTCCCCTAAAACAGTCAAAGCATGAACCATATCAGTGTAGTTAAGCATTTTTCCATCATAAATCAACAGATAACACTTTTCTGACTCAAATCTAGTCAAATCTTTATTATTAAAAAATCTATCCTGACCCTCGGCTCCTCTTTGAAATTGATACCCCTCTACTACATCTAGGGTAGTTTTATGAGAATGACCTTCGTCAATAGTAATGACACCCTCAGCCCCCACTTTATCAAAAGCCTGACTTAATATCTCACCTATTTCCTCATCTCCATTAGCAGAAATACAAGCAACTTGCTTAAGCATAGTATAATTTGAACCAATCGGAGTTGCCAATTTACGCAACTTAACAATAATTTCTTTGGATGCAAGTTCCACTTGCTCTCTTACGATTTGTGGATTCAATTCAGGATTCTCCCGCAATACTTTTAGTGTTTCGTTAAGGATAGCCTCTCCTAAAACAATAGCTGTTGTAGTTCCATCTCCTGCCATTTTATTTGTTTTTTGACAAATAGCTTTTACTGATTGAATTATTAAATCTTTTTCAGGGTCATCTGAAAAGCACTCATTGGCAACAGAAACTCCATCTTTGGTTATTTTTGGAGCTAAAGGTGAGCCATCTAGTGCTTGACCTATTCTTTGAATTATTATAGGCAAACCTCCAGGACCCAGAGTTCTTTTAACGATTGATGCGATTTCAGCCATTCCTTCAACAATTTTTGGAAATAAAACTTCTTTTTCTAATATTTTTTTATTCATAGAACTCCTCTATCTTCTCTAATATTATCATACCTTACAAGAAAAAGCAACCCATTTTTTAAATTTTCTTAATAATTAATTATTAAGAATCTTAAGACCTTTTAATGGATTTATAAGAGAAATATATTTAAGTCTTTTAGTCACTTAATTATTCAGTAAAAGACCTTTTATGTTTCTTATAAATCACTTTTACTGTGACTTATAAGAAATTAATTATTATATTAATTATTATATTAATATTCATTCATTATTTTACCATTAATAATGTGAATAACATTGGCTATATCATTGGGACACCAATACTTCCGCCCCGACAAAAAAGGGGGTTGCTTTTTCGTTCAGAGTAAGATATAATTGAAATATGGATTGTACTTTATACATTCATAATTCGTATTGTAAATTTGATAACAATACCCCCTCAGATATTTTAAAAATGGTAAAAGACCTTTTAACTTATCATACTGATATTACTGCCGAAAAAGCTCAAAAATGGAGACTAATTCGTTTAGCAAAAGCAAAAAAGAATAGTATTTGGGAAGAACGCTTACGAAAAGAGATAAAAGCATTAGAAGATAAAGAGTGGGTTTGTTGGTTTCATGATAATCAATTTCCCACAGGGCATTTAATTTTAGTAAAAGCCTTATTGGAAGAAATTAAAGTTAATTGTCATTATATAGAAAAGAGAGTAATTCCAGAAAAGTATTTAACTCTACGCTGGAAAAATGAGCCTTTTAAACCCAGATACTACCAAGAGGAGATGATTGATTTAGGTTTAAAAAACCACAGAGGGGTCTTTGAGCTTGCTGTCGGTACGGGAAAAACTTTAGGTTTAATCTATTTAATCAAAAATTTAGGAGTCAATTCTTTGATTATAACACCTTCTTCTGGTTTAAAAGAGCAACTATACCAAGAACTTATTATTCATTTTGGTATTAATAATATACAAAAAATAGACACTTCTTTAATAAGAAAAAATGGTAAATTAAAACCCATTCGAATTACTACAATTCAAACCCTAGCCTCTTTGCAAAAAACGGGAGATATTCAATATTTAGTTGAGGATATTGATGCGGTCTATGTAGATGAAATTCACCACTCAGGGAGTGAAACTTATCTAAATTTACTTAAAGACATTGAACACATATATTATCGTTTTGGTTTTACTGGAACTTTTATTAGGAATGACAGTAAAACTCTTGATATGTGGGGTTTTCTTTCAGTAAAACTGCAAGAATACAAAGCTAAAAAAGCTATAATTGATGGTTTTTTAACACCAATAAAAGCAATAATTTATGATATTCCAGGAAAACCCAGTAAATATTATCCCACTGAGTATAAACGTAACTACTGTGAAAATCCAATATTATTAAAAAAGATAATGCGAATATTAAAATCAATATCTCCAGATGACCAAGTACTCATGTTAGTAAACCGTAAAGATAAGTCGGGTTTAGTGGTACATAAATTTCTTACGGAAGCGGGATTCAAAAATTCTTACATTTCAGGGGATGATGACGCAAAAAAAATTAATTCAACCATTTCAGATTTTAATAGTAAAAAAGTAAAAATATTGATTGGAAGTTCCGTAATTGGTGAGGGTATTGACGTAAGGTCGGCAGACCATCTAATTATGTTACAGGGCGGTAAATCCCCGGTTGTAATAGTTCAAGCTGTGGGTAGGTTAGCCCGATTGTTTGCGGGTAAGCTTTTTGGAACCATTCACGATTTTAAATTTAAAGGAACTAAATATATGGTAAAACATCTCAATCAACGCATTCAAATTTATAAAGATAATTTTGACCCCGAAATCATTTGGAATAAAGAGGAGTAGCTATGAAACCTTTGAAAAAAAGTTGGAAAAATGCGCTAGGAGCCAAAGAGGAGGAAATTCAAAAAGTGGAAAAAAAATATACATATGAAGATTTTGTCGATGTTTTAGACTATATAACTGGAAAGTATAAAATTACACCACAAAAAGTAAGTGAAAATACAGCTTTACTTATATTTTACCCCGAAGTCGAGTTTGCTCGAATTATTTATGACCCCGAACATACTCGTATTGTAATAACTTTCCACGTTCAAACTTCAATTTCTGATGCTATTTCCTTTTTTTGTAATTTAAGAACTTTATGGGAAGATTTAGCTTTGATGATTTCTTATTATGTAGATTATGAGGGGAACTTAAATTTAGGAAATGAAGCAGAAGTAGCTTTATATTCAGATTTAGAAGAAATAATAATTGAAAATTTTATGAGTTCTGCAGAGGACCCAGTGGTGGATAAGTATTTACAATTAAAGAGAAAAGACTCTGTATTTATCAGTACAGACAAGTATAAAGCCCTAGATTACTTTCTTAGAATGGTTAAGCAAAACAACACCATACATTAGAAAGTACTTGACATTTTTAGTGTAATGTGTTAAAATGGGATTGGATTCTAGGAGGAGTCCCCAAAATGAAGATAAGCTATAAAAAACTGAAAGTGTATTTGGCAGGGGCTATGGAACACGCAAAGTTAGAGGGGGCTGGTTGGCGCATAAAAATAACACCGCTACTCGAGAAACTGGGGTTGGAAGTTTTAAATCCTTGTTTATTTGAACCAGAACAGCTTAAAAATTTAAGACCGGCACGTTTACCTGAATACTATACGGATTTAAGTGGAAATAAGATAAAACCCATCAAATGGCACATGCTGAAAGATGCGAAAGAACCTAATCTATATGCTAGGTTTTTAAAATATATGCACCGCATCATAAGATTTGATATAAATATTGTAGAGAATGTTTGTGATATTGTAATAGTTTATTGGGATAAGGAAACTGGTAGAGGAGCAGGAACTCATTCTGAATTAACTGCTGCTTTTTTAAAAAATAAACCAATTTATTGTGTAACAGATACTTCTATGCCAGCTTGGGCTAAAGCATGTTGTACCGAAATCTTTTTAACTTTTGATGCTCTTGAAGAATTTTTAAAGGATGAGTATGATTATTCCGAGGAGGTTCCCAGTAAATGAATTTGAATTGGTGCAATCCCAAATCACCGTTATCCAGGTACTTTAGTATAGGTGAAGTTACTTTTTTACCTCAATGGAATGTATATCACATCCCAAATGAAAGTGAAAAGCTGGAAATCATGTTTTTAGCTATGCGATTAGACCAAGTTAGGGAATTTTTAGGTTTACCAATAGTGATTCATTGTTGGATTCGACCCACTACAACTTCTTTTATGGGGAAGTTAGACTATAAATTAAGTCTTAATTCCGAAGTAAGGGCTAGACAAGAAGAAGCGGTAAGAACTCTAAATTATAATCTCTATATAGGTTCTACAGCTAAGAATTCAGCTCACATTAGGGGGGCTGGAGTGGATTTTCATGTAAAAGGATTTAAGTCTGCACTTAAATGTGCAGAAATTAGAAAAAAATTACTTCCAAAATTGGAAGAACTGGGATTAAGAATGGAAGATATAAATGGGGATTGGATTCACCTAGATACTTACCCAGTAAAAAAAGGAGGGAGGCGCTTTTTTAAGCCTTAATTATAATGAATGAAATCATCGGCTGGCTGGCAGCACTATTTTTAGGTATTTGTGGTATTCCACAAGCGATTTTAGCTTTTAAACAAAAACATTCCAGGGGTATCTCCTGGGGGTTATTACTTTTTTGGGCAGTTGGCGAGTTCCTGATGTTTGCCTATGTTTTGCCCACCGGTAAATATCCTTTAATTCTTACTTGCTTAATTAACATGGTAGCCGTAAGCATCATCTTGTATTTTAAGATACTAGATAAGCATAAGGAAGAAGCAACTTTAGGGCAAATTCTTAAGAAATTACCCAAAACACCACCCTATTATTATGGTAATTCGGACTTAGATAATACTTGACTTGGTTTTTAATTTATGTTATACTAAAAGAAAAAGTGAGGTTAAAATGATAAAAACTTTAATATCAATACTAATTTTTTCTAGTTTCTTTTCTTGTAACATAACCAGATTCCGTACAACTAAAATTAAACATCCCATTTTCCATGAAATTATGCGGCTCAGACCTAATTTACCTAAAGATTATGCAATGAAATTAAGCGATTCCTTGGTCACTGTGGCAAGAAAGCATCAAATTGATAAGTACTTAATAGTCGCTATTTACGCTCAAGAATCCGGATTTAACAATCAAGCTAAAAATTGTCAAATGGGATTGGACTCCAACAATAAAAAACATAAAATTTGTTTTGATTACGGAATAGGTCAGATTAATTATGTGACTGCAAAATCCTATGATATGGACTTAAACCGAATTCTTATGGACACCCATTATTCTGTGGAAAGCTCTATCCTTATTTTAAAAGACTTTAAAACTAGATACCAAAAAAGTGAACCGCTTAACTGGTGGTCCAGGTATAACAGCAGCTCCGCTTACTGGAGAGGTCATTATAAAACTTTAGTTTGTAGATACTATACTGGGGACAAGTACTGTAAAAAAGCCCATAAGGACAAAAAATATCAGAAAATGGTTGACAAAATCAAAGAAATATGATATTATAGATATAAAGGAGTAAAATAATGAAATTTAATCAATTAATTCCAGTATTGTTTTTAATGTTTTTAGTTTCGTGTGCTAATAAACCTGATATTATGGATAAAAGTAACCCTTCTACTAAAACTCAAGAAGAAACTAAAATTTTAGCTAAAGATACTGCAAAAGAATATCTTAGTTTGGAGGTTATCGAAGAAGTGTATCCTCCCGCTAAATTTATCTGCATGGAGTTCTTTAAGGTAAATGATGCTAATAAACAATGTATGAAATTTTACACTTGGCATGAGTATGTCTTTTTGAAATATGAAGGTAATGCGGTTTTAAATAAACTAGATTATTCTTTTAAGGATAAAGTTATGGTTTTGCATCTAACTATAAAAAGATAAAAAGACCTTAATTATACGGTTTTATATACTATTTGACGACCATAAACTATCCCATTATTAAAGGAAAATTCGTATAAAGCCGTAGAATCAGTAACAGCCGAAAATGCTGGTTCAGTATCGTTTTCCCAGGCAAGAGCAGGAAAAGCTAAAGTAAAATTATTTCCCACTATAGCAACTCTAATAGTTTGACTTGAAATATTACTAAAAGTAAGAACTGTATTGGCCCCTAAAGACTTATAAAAAAGCTTAGAGGCTCCCCAATCTATATCTAATGCTACTATTTCTCGCGCTGTGAAAACTGAATTTTTCTCGAAAATGATAGCTTCGAGTAGAGTTTGGTCGCCTTCGGTCATTATAAAATCTGCATCAGCTCCAACATTTTTAATGGTATAAGTTCGAGTAGCCGCCAATCCAGCATGAGCTTCAATAGGAATTTGGATGGGATTTCCGTTTTGTTCATAATTATCCTGTGGAGTAACTCCTTTTTCCGAGTATATTACTAAATAGCCAGCCGTTCCAGCTATAGGATAAGCACAAGCGGGGGAATACCAATAATTTGTCCCTTTAACTGTTTTAAGATTTTGCATAATAGAATCTTGCCACTGTTTGAAATTTGTAATTCCTGAGTCTCCCCTTAAATACAAACTTTCTACTGAAACTACAGTATTAGTAGCTCCAGAATCAGTTCCAGTTAGGGTATCTCCTGCAAAAAAATCATCATCGGACAAATCGGTAATAGTAATTAAAGTATCTCCACCGATTACTACTTTAGCAGTAGCCGACCCAGTTACACTAAAAGTAACTACTTCATCCGCTAAATAAACACCTATTCCGGATAAAGTTACTTGCCACAAAGGTTTAGATACAGAAGGATTAAAAGCTAAATTTTTAGGATTATCTAAACGATGAAATAAGTTTCTTTTATCTTGGATATTAACGATGTTCCCATCTACATCTGTATCTACAAAACCTATTGGAATATAGTTTCCTGATTTTGTAAATTTAACGATATTTGAAGTTATATTGACTTCAGTGGTTATAGCAGTTGTGGTCAACCTTTGAGTTTCAGAGCCTA
>Ga0172381_10005880_pt1 | contig 12367 bp, 14 predicted proteins | sample Leawel6488metaG_FD_119754 | JGI IMG/M metagenome (GOLD analysis project Ga0172381, IMG submission 119754) | Leachate microbial communities from a municipal landfill in Southern Ontario, Canada - Leachate well 64-88 metaG | ecosystem: Engineered > Solid waste > Landfill > Unclassified | place...
AATTGAGGTATCAGGTCCACAAGGATTACCTGGTCCTGTGGGTGCCACTGGTTTAACAGGTCCTACTGGACCAGTCGGTGTAACTGGTCCTACTGGACCTATTGGCGAAACTGGTATTCAAGGACCACAAGGAGAAACAGGACCTCAAGGTTTAAAAGGCGAAACTGGTCCTACTGGACCAACTGGATTAATAGGTCCAACAGGTGCAATTGGACCAACTGGTGCTAAAGGAGTAACTGGTCCTATTGGTCCTACTGGACCAACTGGTGCAGATAGTGTTGTTCCTGGTCCTACTGGACCAGCCGGTGTAACCGGTCCTATTGGTCCTACTGGACCAACTGGTGCAGATAGTGTTGTTCCTGGTCCTACTGGACCAGCCGGTGTAACCGGTCCTATTGGTCCTACTGGACCAACTGGTCAAGTTAATAAAACAGAAGTTATGGGTTCAAAAGTACACGGTGCGACAGCAGGCACTTCAAGACCAACTGGTTATGATGTAGTTACTTGGATTGGTAGTGTAGAACCTGATAATGCAACAAACAATGATTTGTGGATTGATACAAGTTAGGTGTAATAATGGCAGATAGGTATTGGGTAGGTGATGGCACATCAACTGATTGGGATAACACAGACAATTGGAGTACTACTGATGGTGGTGCTGGTGGTGCAAGTGTTCCTACAAATAGTGATGATGTTTATTTTACTTCTACGGCAAATGGAAATGTTAATATAAATGTTAATGCGGCTGCTTTAAATTTAGATTTTACAAATTATAACGGCACTTTATCAGGAACTAATCGTGGGCTATCTATATATGGTTCATTAACAATGAGCCCAAATATGACTAATAATTTTAGTTATAGAATTATGTTTAGCGGGACAAATACTTCTATTAAAAGTAATGGAATTCCTATAAATAGGATTGCTGTGTGGGGTTCTAATTTAACTTGTACTTTATTAGATGATATAACACTTACCAAATCAGATGGGACTGGATTAGAGTCAGCAATAAATGTAGGTAATGATAGTGGAACATCTAAATTTGATGCTAATGGAAAAACAATAAACTTTACTGGTAATAATTCAGTTATTGATAATATATCTCTTACTGAATTTTATAATATTAATAAAATAACAGGTAGTAATTTAATATTAAAAGATAATATAATAGTTACAAATAATTTGCAATTGACAGGTGATTCTATAACAAATAGATTATTAATTGCAAGTGATGTCACAGGGGTTCAACGAACAATTACATCAGAAAATAATATTAATTTTGAAAATATAGATTTTAGAGATATAAAAGGTGCGGGTGATGGAAGTTGGGATTTATCTGCAATATCTGGTAATTCTGGTGATTGTGGTGGAAATACAGATATAACCTTTACAACACCAGTAACAACCAACTGGGAGAGCGGCACAACTTGGAGCACTGCAACTTGGTCAAGTAGAGTTCCTTTACCACAAGATACTGCAACATTCACAACTGCAGGAACTGTAACTATAACTCAAGATATGCCAAGAATTGGTAGTGTTGACTTTACTGGAAGTTCTAACAAAACTTGGACAACTTCTACGGCTTGTAGTGTGTTTGGCGGTATTAATCTTACAGACTTAACAACATTAACAGCATCAATTCAAACATATACATTTGAAGGTCGTGGAGCACATTATTTAAATAGTGCAGGAAAGACTTGGAATAAGAATATAATATTAAATGCATTTAATGGTTCACTAACATTAGAGTCCAACTTGAACATCTTAGAGAAGTCCTTAACTATTACTAGTGGAACATTTTATGCAATCAATGGAGTTACTAGTTATAATGTGAATAGTGGATTGGTTAGCATATCGTCTGGGACAATATATATGGGCGATGGTATTTGGGAAAACTCAAGAGATTATAGTGTAGCCTGGAATTGTAGAACTAATGCAGTTATATTTTGTGGACATTCAACCATAAAAATAAGTTCAGTTTTAACTGCAGATACTCAATTCTCTGGTGGAAATAAAACATATTATAATTTTTGGAATAATACAACCGGCAATTATGCTATGACATTCACTGAAAACAATACTTTTAACGAAATTAAAATAAATGCTGGTAGACAAATTAAATTAACCAATAGTTCAACTCAATCAATTAATAAACTAACAGCACTCGGAACATCTGGTAGTCACATAACTATTAACAATACAAGTTCAACAACCAAGGCAAATTTAGTAAAGACGGGGGGGGTAGTTAGTGGTTGCGATTATATAGATTTTACTAATATTGCAGCAAGTCCTGCAAATACTTGGTATGTTGGTGCAAACTCAACAAGCACAGATTCAACAGGATTAATATTAGAAGATACACCAATAGGGGTTTATATGAAATACTGGAACGGTGCTGCTTGGGTGAGCAAACCTGTCAAGTATCACAATGGTTCATCATTTGTAGAAGCAACAACTATGAAAAGATATACAGGGAGTGAGTGGGTATCAATATGAAACTATCAGTATCAATGATTATCAAGAACGAAGAAGCTTGTTTAAAGAAGTGTCTTGAATCAGTCAAAGATGCAGATGAGATAGTTATAGTAGATACTGGCTCAACAGACAATACCATTAACATTGCAAAAGGATATACTGAGAAAGTTTATTCAGGCAAAGAATATAAATGGATAGATGATTTTGCACACTCAAGAAACCAAAGCTTAAACCTATGCACTGGCGATTGGGTATTAATCATTGATGCTGATGAGGTATTAGAAGAAAACGGAATAGCTAAGCTTAGAGAAATAATTGAAAAGACAGACAAAGATGCAATATACTTCAAGACAATTGGTGAAGGCACAACTGCAACACACAATTCAATTAGATGCTTTAAGAGGAAGCCAGAGATTTACTGGAAGGGTGCAATACATAATTACTTGAATATAACAGACGGTGAATACACGGACATAAAATTATATTATGGTTATTCAGATGCACACAAGAAAGACCCTGACAGAGCACTAAGAATACTAAGTAGTGTAGTAAAAGACAATATTAATTGTTCAAGAGAGAAGTTTTATTTAGCAAGAGAGTACTATTACAAATCAGATTGGATAGTTGCAATTTATTATTATGATTATTATTTACAGACAGCGACTTGGGGGCCAGAAATTGCAGAGGCTTGGTTACAGAAAGCTAAATGTTATATAAATTTAAAGGATACTAAGAATGCAAGGATTTGTTGTTTGCAGGCTATTAATATAAATGCAGATTTTAAAGAAGCATTTATTATTATGAGTAAACTTACAGGCCCTAAAAATAGTAAAAAATGGTTAGAATTAAGCAAATACTGTAATAATAGTGATGTTTTATTTATTAGATAACATACATTATTATAAAGTAATAAAAAGATAATATATATGAAGATTAAAATTAACTGGGACATTGTATTTGATAGCCTACGTTGGACATTGGTTGAAGAACTTAGCAGAAGAGCCCCAGCACACGATGGTGATTTACGAAGATCAATTCAGTCAATGATAGAAGATGATAAGCTAACAATCACAGCAATTGGTTATGCAAGGTTTGTTGACGAAGGCAGACTACCAGGCAAAATGCCACCAGTTGATGCATTAGAAAAATGGGCAAAAGACAAGTTGGGAAACCCCGACTTAAAATGGGCTTTAGCTTATAGCATTAAAAAATATGGAACAAAACCAAGTTGGTTTATCCGAGACACAGTGGAGCAAGAGCTACCACGACTGCTTGCAGACGCTCTAAAAGAGCCAGGAGCGGTTGAAGTAATAACTCAAGAGAGTTGAAAGATATGGGTTACATAGAACAAACAAAAATAGTTGCAGAATATCTTAATTTTCTAAGAAATTCAGATATATTAACAAAAACAGTTAGAAATGTAACCACAAAAACAAACGTTTTTGATACTAGTGTCAATGGCACTGAAACTTTCACTCTTTCTGAATTAGGTTGTAAAAACATACGATCAGTAACTTATGATGATGCACCAATGTATCTTCATAAAGATTATAGTATAGATTTAGATAAATCACAAGTTATTATTCCTAACATTAAAAAAAACAAAGAAGTTACAATTACTTATGATTATGGTAATGATAAGATATTCCCTGATTACCCAAGACCAGATTTAACAATAAATAGTTATCCCAGAATTGGTTTTGGTATTTATGGTTTTAGAACCGAAGTTGCTGGTTTTGGAAATGTATTAAGAAGTAGTTGGCGATTTGATGTTAGAGCATATGCAACTAGTTCAGAACAAGCAGACACTTTAATAGATAGTTTGAGAAAAATAAATATTGATGCATTTAATAAATTAGAATGTGTGAATCGTATTTACCCTTTAGATGTTAGGGATTTAGATTATTTTGAAACAACAAAAGGAAAAAATAAAATATATGTAAAAGGAATTGATATAATGAGTATTAATTCTTATGAAATAAATTAGGAGATGATTTATCGTGACGGCAGTAAATAGACCAATTACAACAGGTGTTCAGTCATTTGTATTGTGGGGTAAAGAAACAACATATAAAGCAGTAACAACACCTACAAAGCATTTTGGATTAGAAACAAATTTTGAACCAAGCTTAAACAACAATATGAAATCCAATCGTGGATTTAAAGGTTCTGCAAGTGGTGGCAGAAAAGCATTAAAATTTACATCTGGTAAGGCAGAATCTACATATAATATTGAGTTTGAAATTAATGACGATGAATTTTTAGAATTAGTAATGGGCGACAAAACAGGTTCAGTATATACAGAATCAGACTTCCCACCAAGCTTTACATTAGTAAATGCAATGTCTAACCTTGCAATAAACAGGAACGAAGTTTATACTGGTTGTGTGGTAAATAGTGCAACTATAAGGGGTGCAGAAGGAGAACCAGTAACTTGTAATATGTCAATTGCAAATGCAGGTAAGAGTTTTGGTAGTACCTTAGCAACAAATACTGCACTAACAGATAAAGCACCTTATACTTTTAGTGAATCTATATTTGAACTTCCAGCCGCAACAGCAATTAACAATATAATTAATGATTTTGAGATTACAATTGAAAATAACTGGACTTTGCATTATGGCAACTCAAGAGAAGCAACCGCAGCAACTCCAGGAGCACATAGTTTAAGATGTAGATTAAGTACCAAGTATGTTGATGATGGATTACTTAATAAAGCATTAGGTGGTAGTTCTATTGCATCAGATACTCCAACCCAAAACGCATCATTTAAAATTGTATTAACAAGACCTGATGATGACACTTTAACATTTGATTTTGCATTATCACCAATAGACACTTATAATTTAAGGGGTGCTTTAAACGAAGCAGTTGAAGAAAGTGTTGAGATTGTGTCAAGTAGTTTAACAATAACTAAAGCTTAAAATAACCAAGAGGTGTAAAATATGCAAGTGCTAAACATTGCCGAAGTCGGTGAAGTAAAGATAAGAAAACTAAGTAAAAGAGATTATGAGTGTTTACGAAACAATTGTTTAGATGTTGATAAAGAAACTAAACAAGAAAAAATGAACTCTGGAAGTTTTATCAAATACTTATGTATTCTTGGTATTGATGAAGCACCATTCTTTAAAAGCAAATATCCAGAAAACACAAGGATTTCTGGTAATGATTTTATAGAAAGAGAGAACGAATATTATGATTCTGATGTTCCACAGAATGTTTTTGATAAACTTTATATAGAAATTCAAAAACATAATCAGATAAATAATAAAGAAGTTAAAGAAGTATCAAAAGAGTAGAGCAATATTTAAAGGGTATGAAAATTACTCACGAAAAGACAAACGAAGTAGTTAGGAAGGTATTGCTCTGTAAGTGGTTAAACCTAACTCCAAGCGAAGTAGAAGACTTAACATTAGAGGAATATATCTTATATGGCGAAGTGATTGTAAGATTAGAAGGGAAGTCGGTATTATGACAAGCAGTATAATTGAAATAAGGGTTGCAGGAACAGGCACTGACATCAGCCCACGAGGCGGTTCTGGTGGTGGTGCTGGTGGGTTATTAGCCGTTGGTGGTAAGTTAGGACTTATTGCTGGTGCGGCAATGGCTGTTGTTTCAATTCTTAAAGATATGTTATGGGTATTTAAACCTGTTCAGGCACTACTTAAAATGATTGCAAGAACATTAGGTTTGTTTTTAGAACCAATTGCTCAGTTTGCAACAGCATTACTTCAACCTATTTTAGCATTCATAAGACCGATGGCTTTATTGTTCAGAGCAATGATGGCACCTGTTATGGGTTTAGTTAGAGAATATTCTGGTGTGATGTCTGCTCAGATTGGTAGTGGGGATATGCTCGGTGCTGCACAAACAGGCACTAAGATGGTTACTCTTATGCTTGGAGGTTTTTTTATATCACTTGGTCAAGTAATAGGGGATATGTTAATTACTTCAATTGGTGGTGCATTTAAAGGGTTTACTTTTGCTTTAATAGATTTAGCTGTAATGTTGATAAGTCCAATAACGATTTTACTAGACAAATTTATACCAGGTGTTAATGGTATGACTGATGCACTAATGAATTCAGCAGAAGATCTAAAAACTGGTGTCGCAAATACTTTTGATGAAGGCATTGAATATGCAAAAGAAGCATTAAGAACAGGCACAAACACAATGATGGAAGGCTGGATAAATACATTTGAAAAGGATTTAGAAAAATTAAAAAACACAATTCAAATAAAAACCCCAGAAGCAATAGATCCTTTTGAAAAGGTATTAACTAATACAGGTGCGAGTGTTGCTATTCAAGCACAGAACCTACAATACAATGTATCTGATAGTATGGGTAATATGGAAAAAAAAGTTAATCTTACGTTGGGCTCAACAAACTATTTATCAATACCAAATATATTTAATAGAAGTATGGATTCTTTAACTAATAGTTTATTGAGTTTTACCCGTAATTCGGAAGACTATGCTAGGCGTATTAGAAGTGCATTAAGTACTGCAGAATCTGCAGCAAGTAGTGCAAGAAGTATTGAATTTAATTTATTAAAGATTGGTGGTTAATATGGCAGATATAAGTTTAACAACAACAGACGGCAGAGTTTTCACATTTGCAGAAGGCGAAATAAAAAGAGTGACTAGTAATATTGATGCTAATCTTGAAAATATGCCTATGCCCAATTTAGGTCCAACCGCAAGTTATTCGTTTGATTATGAAGGGGTTACAAAAACTATAACTGTAACTGGCATTTTATTTTCGACAGGCACATCAAGAGTTGCAGGTTTTTCAATAGATTCAATAATTGAACAGAAACAATGGCTGGAAAGTTTAGTTAGTGGTACTCAAAGAATTTTAACATTTACTAGTAATTATGAAACCTTATCTGTGAGGTCAGAATTAGATGCTGTTGCACCTTATCAAGCATCCTTTGCTCAAACAAAAGTGAAGATAATGTCCTTAAATTTTGATGAGATAGAAGCCCTTACTGAAGAACTTGCTTTCAGTATGCAATTGGTGGTGTGTAATGTCTAATCCAAAAAAGACGAAAGTAATACTAAATGATACTGATATCACAGATTTTGTGTTAGAATGGAATTACGATGTCACATATACAGATAGCTATATAACTTCAGTATCTTTATTACTAGCAAATAGTGTTAATAATGTAATATCTACAACAGAGACTGATCTATTAAGAAAAGAAAGTTATATTGAAATATATCGTGGGGTTACCACAGCTGACACAATTTTATTCAAAGGTGTAATTGCCGAAATTAAATACGGTAAATCACAAATAAACTTATTGTGCTATGATAAACTATATATTACAAAAAAAAGAAAAATTACTTATTCTTATGATAAAGACATAGATCCTAGTGCGGGTGTTGTGTCTGAGATATTTAAAGACATAATAACCAGGAAAACAGATTTAGTCGTTGATACTGATTCTGTTCAATATTCTGGGACGGTTAATATATTAAACAAATTTATATGTAAATCAGAAAGTGTTTTTGATAAATGTAAGGATCTTGCAGAAGCTATTGGCTGGATTTTTTATTACAATCCAGAAACTGACAAAGTATATTTTGAGCCAAAGGGCTATGTAAATAACGAATATGTAATAAATTCTGCTCAAAATGTAACCAATCCAATAATTTGGAGAGTAGATGAGACCAGTGTGTTTAACACACTAGAATTACAAGGTGCAGAAAAAGAAGTTAGCACTATTGAAACTGGCAGAATAGGAACAACGCCAGGTTATACTACTAGCGAGATCCAACTTTCTAATGAGCCTAAAATAGTGCGTGTTTTGTGTGGTGCGTCAAACCCACCAACCACAGAACGGACTATTGGTGTTAGGAATAAAGATGTTGATTTTGATGCTTATGTTGATGAAAATAAAAGACAAATAGTTTGGAACACTAGTGTTTATACTCCTGGTGCATCCGATTATGTTATTGTAGAATATACTTATTTAAAATCGGTGCCTATATTTGCAACTGATTATGATAGTGTTGATTTATATGATATAAAAGATAAAACTATATTTAGAACAGACATAACAGAAGTTAAGGATGCAGAACTATATGCCTTAGAATATATTAATGATTATAAAGACCCTGTGCGTTCTGCTACGGTGTCTGTTGTGAACATTCCTAATTTATATCCAGGTCAGAAAATATTAGTAATTGATGATTTGCATAACATAAATGATGTTTTTTTTATAACTAGAGTAACTAAGAAATATCCGTTTACTGCTGATGTAGTAGAAATAACATCTAAAATACAAGGCGAGGAAAACTATCTGTTTTATGTTTCTAAAAAACTAAGAGAATTAGATAGATATAATAAAGTAGATTTTACATCTTTAATACATTCTTATCCATTGTATAACCCATATATCTACGAAAACGAATATGTATCAATTACTAAAAACGGAACTGACATATATCGCTCATACAATTATAATAATTATATTGAAACATTCGTAAATACGGATTTAAAAAATATATCCGAAACCACAGGTATGTGGATAGATGGTGTTGTTGGAGCATATTTGTTTAAAGATAATGTATTAGTAAGCAAAAGGTTCATACTTGCCAATTATGTAACAAACAATAATTATTATAAGAAATTAAACGTGTCTATTGAAGGCAGTGGATTAGACGACATTACCTTCTATCTTGGAGAAGATAACGGTACAACAATAAACTATTCAGAAGTTAATTTAACTGGTCCAGCCACAAAAAAAACAGGGAGTGTATTAACTAGCAACTCAAATAAAAATGGCGTGGTTTGGAAAATAAACAGAACGGACGACCCAGATTATACTTATAATTATGAAATAAAAGATTACCCTTTTTTGAATGGAATAACCTTATCTGTGAGCCAATTTGGAGAATATATACTTTGGGCAGGTTCAGGTAGAGTAAGAGTATTAAAAAAAATAGATAACAATGAGTATGAATTACTAGATTTGTATAATGTATTTAATTATCCCCCTGGTGGTATTGCAACAGGAGATATAGCTAAAGATGCCAGTTTTGCAATAACAGTATATAGTTCCAAGTGGGGTGCACCAACTACTGGTTTGATATACATTCTTAAAAGAAACGGAGATTTTTTTAATTACTTACAAGAGATAGAGTATCCAACAACTGGCACATCAATTGATATGTGTTCAATATCTAATGATGGTAATTATTTTGCATTAGGTACGAGTGCTGGTGATTATTTATATTGGTATAAAAAAGGAATAGATGGCAAATTTACTGCATTATCTGCACCTGCAACCCTACCACCAAACGTGGTGGTTGGCTTAAAATGGAGTAATAACGACAATTATTTAGCAGTAACAGGTTCTTTTGGATTAATAATATATAAAAGAACAGGAGATACAATTACTAAATTAGCTGATCCGTCAGAACAACCAAGTCCTGGAGCTAGTTGTGCGTGGACAAAAGACGATAAATATCTTGCAATAAGCAGTTATTCAGGAACAGACAAATTAGCTATATACGAAAGAACTAACGATGATTTTGAATTATACTTAAAACCATCCATTGTTAATACAGGCACGGTAAGACCAGTAATATATTCCTCAGATGACAAAGTACTTTTTTTGGCAAGCACTAGTGGCACTAGATTAGCAGCTTATGATGTCACTAATAATTATACAAACATTCCTGATTATTTTAGTGACACAACCCTAGACAATACATTTAATAGTATAATAATTACTAATAATGATTTAACCTTTGTAGCCTGCACATATGCTGTTTATCCAGGAATTAAGTTTTATAGAAAAGATTATAAAAAAATTTCAAAAATTGATATTAAATATGAGGTGTCATTATGATTGTAAATAATGGTTTTAAGATAGCAATAAATAGAATAGCAAAAGATGTGCCTGATTACACACCGATTTCTAAAGTTAAGTTTGGAACAGAACAAAATACAATTACTATAACAGACGTGGATCTAAATAAACCAGTACCGATAAGCAAATGGGCTGTAGTTGATGCTTGTAATGCAACAACTGGCTGGTCAGGAACAGACGCACAATCTTTGGTTTCTGTAAATACCACAACTTACAAAGAAGGAACGGGTGCTTTGAACATATATAAAACATCTGCAACATCTAATACAAATTTAGGTATAAAAAAAAGCACATTAACAAGTAGGAATGCAACCAATAAATTTCTTTCTTTTTGGATATATATTAAAGATGAAACCACACTAGCAAAATTCATATCTTTTACGGTAAGGTATGGTTCAAGCACAGCAAATTATTATCACACTAATCTTTCTTTATCCGTTGGATGGTCTAACATTTTTTTAGCTGTGCCAAGTCAAATCCCTAATGTAACAGGCAGCCCCAATATAGCAGCTTGTACTTATTTTGAGATATTTGGACGTTTATTAAATGGGACTAGTTTAGTAGCGGCAGGAGACTTTATTATAGATGATATATATTTAGTAGAAACTACAAATCTTATTAAAGATTTAGATGCGGGTTATCCTATTATTGATGAAGATAATGCAATTATGACCTATAGAGCAACTTTAGGTGTTGCCGAAGGAAATGGTTTTTTGATCAATTCATTAGGTTCGTATAATTCAGACACACCTCAACTTATGCAAGATATTTTTTTGTTTCCAGAAATTTCTAAATCTAGCGGAGATGAAATAGTTATTGAATTTAGGAACAGACTTATAAGGAGGACATAATATATGAATTTATTAAAATCTATCTGGCAAAGAATCTTGGCACTGGACAACCAGCCACTAAACGACAGAATATCAGAACTGGAAGCATTACTCGACACAGAGATTGACAACTACAATTTTATGAAGGAACAATACGAGTCAATGCATAAGACTAAGAACGAGCTTTTAGAAGAGCTTGAAACTTATAAGAAAGTAGAAGTGCCTTTTACAATCCCTACTGATATTATAGATACTTCAAAGCAACCGTATCTTCCAAGCACATTGATTTACTATTATGACCCTAAATTAAAAAAAGTACAAACTAAATCTGTGCAAGTCACACCTTCAAAGTATTACAGAATGTGGACTGATGAAATGTATATGTTCTTTAGAAATGCAATAAAAACCTGTAATACTTTTGATGAGAAAGTGGTTAAACTTAGAAACACAATTAAATCTATGGTAGATTATAAGTCTGATTTAAGCCAGAACGGATTAAATTCAGGAGAAAATTGGAGATTCCCTATTGAAACCTTTTATGGTAAAATTGGTGATTGCGAGGACACTACCAGTCTATGGGTAACTGCTTGTCACATTTGTGGGTTACCAGCAGATCGTGTTTTTAATGCCACAGGAGAATATAAATTAGCTAATGGAATGATAGGCCATAGTTTTGGACTCGCAAAAATGGATTCTGGCGACTGGTATGTTATAGAAACAACATCTACTATACCTAAACAAAAACTATTAGGAAGTAAAGAATATTTTATTAGAGGATTCTTAAATGGATTAAGTAACTGGGAAATGTCAGGAAAAGCAAAAAAGGAGCAGTTTTAAAAATGAAAAGTTATATGTTAATTGAGAAAGGTAATTGGTATAAGCTAGCTTTATTACTTAACACAATTTTCTTTATTTTAGTGTGTTTAATTTTAGCTTATATATTATATAAAGGTATTATTTAATGGACTTAGAACTAATTAAAAATAAAATAAGGAGTGATGATAAATGAATTTCAAAAAAATAATAAAACCAATAATGAAAGCTATCTTTAACTGGTCTTATAATTGGATGTTTAATTATATAGATCAAAACAAAGATGGTGCACTTTCAAAAGAAGAAATAGAAGAATTTGTTGCTAAACTTAAAGCACTAAAGGATTCTTTAAAGAAATAGTAT
>Ga0172381_10005881_pt1 | contig 12367 bp, 9 predicted proteins | sample Leawel6488metaG_FD_119754 | JGI IMG/M metagenome (GOLD analysis project Ga0172381, IMG submission 119754) | Leachate microbial communities from a municipal landfill in Southern Ontario, Canada - Leachate well 64-88 metaG | ecosystem: Engineered > Solid waste > Landfill > Unclassified | place...
AGACAAACTGTCTGATCTAAATATAAAAATAGTTTCAGTCGGTACTGGTCCAAAGAGAGAACACTCTATCAATTGGGATAAATAAAATTTAAAAGGATATCAATATTAGAGATATCCTTTTTGTATTAAAATCTTAAAAATTATTTTACTTATTTAACTGGGTAAAAAGATCATTATCATGAATACCCTGACCTTCATAAGAAGACGAACCTAATGTCTCACTAGAAACACTAGGGTTTGGACGATAAACAATATTATCTTCTGTCTGAACAATTTTAGATTGCTCAGAATTTTTAGATTTTATTATTTCATCATCACCTAGAACAGTTACTCCTGCCATATATTTACATATTAAATTTATACTATAAAATTTAATTAATTTTAACAAACTACACCTTCATTGCAAGAGTCTTTTGTCCTATATCTTTGCGATAGTACATTCCTTCGAAAGAAATTTTTTCTATTGCTTTATAAGCCTTTTCTAGCGCCTCTTTTAAGTTATCCCCAGTTGCACTGACCCCCAATACTCTTCCACCATTGGTGACTAAATTATGATTTTCGTCATATTTAGTTCCTGCATGAAAAATTACGATATCTTTATTCCCCTCTTGAGGGGTGTCTCGCTTGCGAGACGGGGTGGATAAATTTAAATCATCCACCTCCCCCTTCGGGTACTCCTCAAGAGAAGAATCTATACCAGAAATAATTTTTCCTTTTTCATATTTTTCTGGATATCCACCTGAAGCTAGGACTATCGTGCAAGCAAACATTTTTTTCCATTTTATTTCAATTTCATTCAAGGTGCCATCTATACAAGCATTAAAAATTTGAAGTAAATCAGAATCAAGTAATCTCATATAAGTTTCCGTTTCTGGATCACCAAAACGAGAATTAAATTCAATAATTTCTAGTCCATCTTTAGTTAGCATTAATCCCGGGTATAAAAGTCCCAAAAAATTATTATTTTCTTCTTGCATTCCTTTTAATGTCGGAGCAACTATTTTATTTTCAGCCTCTTTTAAAATTTCATCGGTGACGAAAGGAAGTGGTGCAATTGTACCCATCCCGCCTGTATTTAATCCAGTATCATTCTCCCCTATTTTTTTATGATCCTGTGCTGGGGGGAACATTTTATAATTTTTTCCATCAGAAAATGCATGAATGGAAATTTCTGGTCCAATTAAAAATTCTTCGATTACTATCTCTTCCCCGGCAACACCAAAAACTTTATTTACAAAAATATCTTCAAGGGTTTTATTCGCTTCTTCTAAATTTTGCGCAATAATTACTCCTTTCCCAAGTGCCAAACCACTGGCTTTAATAACCAGAGGAAAAGAATGTTCCTTCACATATTTTTTTGCTTCTACCATATCAGTAAAAATTTTAAACTTAGCAGTTGGTAGATTGTGCCTCTCCATAAAATCTTTAGCAAAAGCTTTTGACCATTCGAGTTTGGCGGCATTTTTCGTCGGCCCCCAAATTCGTAATCCTTCTTTTTTAAATTCATCTACTATACCAAGTGCTAGCGGATCGTCAGGTACTGCTAAGGTTAAATCAACCCCGTTAGAAGCCGCCCTCGCAAAGCGAGTACTACGGTCACCTTGGGGCGACCTGCTTCTAACGGGGTCAATCTTTCCTGTTTTTGCGAACTTAATCAAAGCTTCAATGTCAGTAGCTTTAATATCTATATTAGTTCCCAATAAAGATGTACCACCATTGCCTGGTGCAAAATAAAGCTCTCCACAATTTGGTGATTGTTTTATTTTCCAACCGATAGCATGTTCCCGTCCCCCACTACCGATTATTAATATTTTCTGTTTATTATTTTCCATCTGTAAATAATATCATATATAACCACAATACCTAAAATACATAAGTGTCGCCTATGTATTACATATATACGCGATAGCGTAAATGTGTAAAGACCAGACTCTTGCGTTAGGTCTTGCCTAACGCAGTTAATATACCTCTTGCTGACCCTCCTTCGCTAAAGCTTCAGAAGGGCGCAGTAACATTCTTCTAATAAACTTCATTCTGATAACAACGTTCACAATAAACAACCTCCGGACGCTCTGGTGCATAAGAAGTTTCAAATTCATTAGTACAACCAGGCTTCATACACTTCCTATGCCAGAGTTTTAAGGGATTACGTTGTTTAAGTCTTTGATAGTGTCTGCAGTTAGGACAGAGTCTTGGAAGTGGTAAATTCATACGTTTGTAAAATTGATATTCAGCTTCGATGATTTTGAAGGCTTCAGTGCACTGTTCATTACATTCTCCATTTTTTACTTGCCATGAGCTTGTCGAATGGTGACATTCTATGACTTTATTGATTATATCTTCAGAAACGTTACTTATATCATCTGGTATATCTTCGTTTTTAATATCGATAGTGTAGTTTCTTTCTTCTTTCTCTTTCCATTTATATCCTTGTTCTAAGGCTTGTTCTTTAGTTAGAGGAAAGTATTCTTGAGCTATGGTTTCGTTGTAACAAAATGGTGATAGTTCGCTTGGAAAAAATTCTCCATATTTATATATTCTACCCTTACTGTCTATGTAGGGCATATCGTTCATATGTTTGATGATTTTGGGTACGAGTTCTTCGTATTCTTCTTTGGTGTATTGTTTGTTTAGGATGCAGTAGGATTTGTTTTTTAAACCAACACAACCGAAAAGATTCTTACAACCAGATAAACAAAATTGTATATAAGAACAATAAGAAGAGTCACCGGCACCAATAGCAAAACTAGTATTATAGGCTGAAACAGAAAGCCCAACCCCGCAAGATTCATAACAAAGCTCATTATTTAAACCGACAGAAATATCATAACTATTAAAACTTTTTCCGCCTAATGTTCTCCAAACATATTTGGAATTCAAAGATTCTGAAATATCAAAAACATTAAAACAATTTTTAGAATTTTGGATATCATCACCAGTAACGTTTTCAGATTTTACAATATTAGCAAATTTTCTTATTGATTTTTGAACTTTTTGATTATATATGTTTCTTATTTCTAATCTATTTTTATACGAACCTAAGTTAAATAAATTAATTTTTTTAAAATATTCTTCTCTTGAGAATTGCTCATTAAAAATACAATATTTTTTATTTCTCAAATTCCAACAACCAAAGCAACTTGAGCAGTTATTACAATCATACAAAAAAGAAGAATCAATACAATTACTAGAACTAAGACTATGTGTCAGATTAAAGGAATTATTACAATTAATTGATTCACAAATATAATTATTATTAAAAGATGATAAAACATCATAACAGTTCTGACAGTTGTTTATCCCCTCAGAATAACAACAATCTTGATTCCCAGAGGAAGAAAAAACTAAGTAACAATTTTTTGAATCCACCAACATATTTACATATTCAGAATTTTTACAATTAATAGTAGAAATATTAGGAAGAGGTGTATTTTTTAATAATTCATTAAATTGTTCAAAAAACGACTTGGAAAAGTCGTATTCCATCCCAAAAGATAATGGATCCCACCCATCTCCATGCCACTCTTTTTGCTCAACAATCTTTAATTTTATATCCTTTGAATAAACAGAAATTATTTTATTGCTAGAAAAATTATCATTTCTTTTATATAAATTCCTAACATTTCTCCAGCTCATTCTTCTTTGAGCTCTACACTCCGGACAAAAAGTCGGTGGTGGGACTTTTATTTTTTCATAAAACTTAAAATCCTCTTGTTCTATAACAAAATCCTTCTTACAATTCTGACAATTTTTAATTTCGCTACTTTTATCCATTTGGGTATAATTTTTTAGCTGAATCTTTACACTCATTTAGTATATCTTCTTCACCTTCTAATACAAGTGGAATGTCTCGATGAAATTCTACGACTTCGCCTTCACTGAAATCTTTTAATAATTCTATTTGTACTTCGTGTTCTATGGGTAAGACTCTATGTTGTAAACTCTCCCCGGTATCTCCTTCTAATATTGGTACTTGTTTCCTTTTTAAGACCACACCTTCGTCGAATTTAGTTGTGACTCTATGGGCAGTAGCCTCAGTCCAAAAATCTCTACCCGTTTTATTTACAAAACAAAGCCTTGTTTGATGTACTCGCAATCCATACATACCACTTCCCCCAAAATCAGACCTGCCAGTATCGAGTGGGCCGGGATGTTGATTAACTATCATATTTTTATAAACATTTATCACGTTCTCCGGTGTCATCACCATCCAGCCATATTGACCAATAAAATCTACATCTCTTTTTTTACACTCTTCTATAATCTTTTCACCAAACTCTTCCCTAGTAGAAAAATCTTTAGGATTAATTACTAAAATATCCTCATTTTTAATTCCGAGCTTTTTAGCTTTTTCTATCCCCCCTGCCTTTTCATTGCTAGCAATAATTAAAACTGGAAAAACATTTTTTAACGTTCCATTTTGTGTAGCTTTAATGATGGCTTCCATCGTAGTACCACCCCCTGAAATAAGTAATGCTATATTCATAAAATATTAGTAAATTAATCTTTAAATTTTAAACTATCGTATTTTATTTCTTTCTCGTGCTCAAAAATAGGCAATGGATATTCACCATTAAAAGCTGACAAGCAAAATCTACTTTTTGGTAACCCGGTGGCCTTGACCATTCCATCAATTGAAAGAAAAGACAGAGAAGTTGCTCCTAAAAACTTACAAGTTTCTGCTACACTTTTTTGTGATGAAATTAAATATTCTTGTTTTGGAGTATCAATACCATAAAAATCTGGGAATTTTACTGGAGCCGAGCAAACTAGGAAATGCACTTCCTTAGCACCTTCTTCAAAAAACATTTTTACTATTTGCTTAGATGTATTTCCCCGAACTATTGAATCGTCTATCACCCCTACTCTCTTGCCAGCCACCACTGTACGCAAAACTGACAATTTCATTTTTATCTTTTTTTCACGATTTTTCTGAGAAGGTTCTATGAAGGTTCTGTTAATATAACGATTTTTATTCAACCCCATTTCAAATGGTACCCCTGAAGCTTGTGAATAACCGATAGCAGCTGGGATGGCAGTCTCAGGTACCGGTATAACAACATCGAGTTTTATTTTTGAGTGTTCTTTAAATAAAATTTTTCCAAAGTTTTTTCGTACTTGGTAAACTGATTTATTTAAAATACTACAATCTGGACGAGAAAAATAAACAAATTCAAAAATATCAAATTTCGGATCCTCTTTAGCTAATATTTTACTTTTAATTCCATTTTTTGAAATAATTATCATTTCCCCTGGTAACACTTCTCGTATAAATTGAGCTCCTACTGTCCTGAGAGCACAAGTTTCTGAAGCCACTACGATTTCTTTTCCATTTTTCCCCAAGACTAATGGTCGAATACCCCTAGGATCCCGAAAAGCAACTAGCTCGTTTTTAGAAAGCACCACACAAGAAAATGAACCAGTAAAAAGTGGGTAGGCCAACTCTATAGCATGAGGTAATGAATTTCCTTTTTTTATGTAAAAACCAATAGCCTTAGCCATCAATTCTGAATCAGAATTTTCCTTAATTGAAACTTTATTCTTTTTTAAAAAATTTTCTAAAGCTTTTGTACTTGGTAAATTTCCATTATGAGCAAAAGAAAAACTATTATCAATAACAAATGGCTGAGCATATCGATAGTTAGAATCCGAAGATCCGCGAGAAGTTGAATAACGATTGTGTCCGATGGCAGAAAAACCTGAAAGTTTCTCTATGTTTTTTTCCGTAAAAACTTGACTGACTAAACCAGAACCCTTATGTGCATAAATTTTTTTTCCGTCAGTCGAGACAATCCCACTTTGCTCTTGTCCACGATGTTGTAATGCAAATAAACCAAAATAAGTTTGCCTGGCAGCTATGTCGGGAGCATTGAAAATACCAAAAACTGCACATTTTTCATTTAAATCTCTCATTGTCTAAAATAATTTACTGCATTTTTAAATAATATAAGACCTTCGCCTTCATCTGTTTTTTTTATTTTTTTCTTTAAGCCCTGCCAAAGTGGTGTTTGATGAAAAAATTGAGCTCTTTCTGGATGTGGCATCATCCCCAACACTCGTCCTTTGTATCCTAAAATTCCAGCGATATTATAATTCGCTCCATTTGGATTCATTTCTAAATTTTGAAATCTACAAATGTCACCTTTAGTATAAGTAAAAGCAATTTGTTTATTTTTTTTAAGTATTTTATATTCTTTCGGACTTATCAAATATCTTCCCTCCCCATGAGCAATTGGTAATGAAATACTTTTCAAACCTCGAAGCCATGGACTTCTGCCTTCAACCTTCAAATCTACCCAACGATCAATATATTGTGCATTTTTATTATGAGTCAAAGCACCTGGCAAAATACCTAAATTAGTCATTATTTGAAAACCATTACAAATACCAATAGCTAAAGTATCCAGAGATAAAAATTCTTCTAGCTCTTTTGTTAAATGATTTTTAAATTTATTGGCGTAAGCCTTCCCGCTACCAGTATCATCACCATAAGAAAATCCTCCAGGAAAAACTAATATCTGGTATTCTAAAAGCATTTTGGGCTTCGCAATTAAGTCATTAATATGTACAATATCCGCAACTCCACCCACTCTTTCAAAAGCAAATTTAGTCTCCTCTTCACAATTGAGCCCATAACCTGACATTATTATTACTTTTGGTTTTTTAATTCTTATTTTTTTCTTTTGCATAAATTTTATTTCATTCTATTAGAAAAACTATGATAAATCTTATACAACTTTTGGATATTAGTATCAATAACTTTTTTGCCGGTTTCATTAGAGACAACAAATTTATTATTTTTTGAAACTTCCCCCAGTTTAGAATGAGGAATTTCTTTTATCATTTTTTCAAATTTCTTTATATTTTCTTTTCTAACTGTTACTAAAACTCTTCCTTGACTTTCTGAAAACAAAGCAGAATCTATCGATGAAAAATTTCCAGGTAAATTTTTCAATGAAACAACACAACCGAGCATCCCCCCTACCGCTCCTTTAGTTAATGCAACAGACAAACCACCAGACGATAAAGAAACAGCAGAATTAATTATTTGTTTATTTATAATTTCTTCTAAAATTTTATAAATTTTAATATTTTTTTCTAAATTAACCTTTGGTACTGTATTGCCAATAAATTCTTCACTGAGTTTTAACTTTTGAGTTAACATTTTATAATATTCACTTCCACCTAACTCATCAAAAGTTTCCCCTAATAAATAAATGTTATCCCCCGCATTTTTAAATTCGGGAGAAATAGTTTTATTAAGGTCTGGCATTACACCAATAGCAGAAATTAAAAGAGTCGGTGGAATTGAAATTGATACTTCCTGACCTTTTTCGTCATAACCTTTAAAATCATTAAACATACTGTCTTTACCAGAAATAAAAGGAGTGCCATAGCCAACTGCATAATCATAACAACCCTTGAGTGATTCTATTAATTGGGCTAAACGATTTTTATCGTAAGAAGAACACCAACAAAAATTGTCTAGTATAGCCAAATGCGAAAGAGAAGCTCCGGCACAAAGTGCATTTCTTATGGCTGTATCTATCGTACAGGCAGCCATATGGTAAGGATTTATTTCAGTGTATGAAGGGTATAAACTACTTGAAAGAATAGCGCCTTTAGTGGAAGACAAAACTGGTCGGAAAACTTGTGCATCTGTATTTATTCTGCCACGACCTGAGAGAGGTTTTAAAACTGAAGAAGACTGCACTTCGTGATCATACTGCTCGGAAATAAACGAAAAACCACTTAAATTTTTATTACCAAATAGTTCTTCAAAAACTTTAGTACGAGATACACCTACTGGAATTTTTGGATTTTTATAGTCTTTAGTAACTGCTTCACTATATAAATGTTTCTTTGGTAAACCATCGTGTAAAAATTCCAAAGAAAGATTCATAATTTCTTTATTATTATATTTAACAATACAATTTCCTGAATCAGTAAATTCTCCAACTACAGTAGCTTCTACTCCGCGACTCTTCATTAATTTTCCAAATACTTCCCATTTTTTCTTTGGTACAGACAAGGTCATTCTTTCTTGGGATTCAGAAATCCAAGTTTGCCAAGGTTCTAATCCTTCATATTTTAATGGAACTTTTTCTAAATCAACTACTGCTCCACCACACTCTTTAGCCATCTCAGCGATAGAACAAGAAATTCCCCCAGCGCCATTGTCTGTAATACTATTATATAAATTCATTCCTCGAGCTTCTTTGATTATCGCATCGCTCATTTTTTTCTGAGTTATAGGGTCCCCGATCTGCACGGCAGTAGCTGGGCTTGTGGAATCCATCGCTACTGAAGAAAAAGTGGCACCATGGATTCCATCAGCCCCCACTCTACCTCCCACAACCACAATATAATCTCCCGCTTCTGCTTGTTTTTCATATGAAGGTTTACCATTTATTCGCTGTGGAATAATACCGACAGTACCGACAAAAACTAATGGCTTACCTCGAAAACGATCGTCATATTTAACAAAACCTGAAACTGTCGGAATACCGGAACAATTACCACCGACATTTACTCCCCTTATAACTCCTTCCATAATTCTCTTTGGAGAAAGCATTTTGTGAGTTAAATTTTTATCTTTAAATAATGGCCTTGTGTCATCTGGATTACCAAAACAAAAACCATAAGCATTGGCTACTGGTTTCGCTCCTAAGCCAAAACCGATGGTATCTCTATTTACTCCTACAATACCGGTAATCGCTCCACCAAAAGGATCAAGCGCTGAAGTACTATTGTGAGTTTCCACCTTATGAGTAATTAAATAATCTTTATCAAAAATAATTCCGCCAGAATTATCTGAAAAAACTGAAACACAAAAATCATTGTAACCTTTTTGCTTTCGAATTAGATTAGTTGCACCCTTTATATAAGTTTTATATAAACCATCTTTTATTTCATCAATTGGGTTTGCAAAAATTGTATGTTTACAATGTTCGGACCAAGTTTGAGCCAAAGACTCAAGTTCGATATCTCTTGGATCCCTGCCTAATTTTTCAAAATGAGCTTGGATGACTTTCATTGACTCTAAATCAAGCGCTAATGGACCTCGTCTATTTCCATTTTTATCAAGAATACCCTCTTTACCAATCTTAATTAATTCTGCATCCGGCACAGAAAGTGAAACTCTAATTACTTCACCACCGGAGGACAAAATAACTTTAGGAATTTTTATAGGTAAATTATTTTCTGTTTTTATTTCTTGTATTTTAAAAATATTTGCTTTTTCAATTAATGGATTGTGCAAAGAAAGAGCAATTTTTTTAACATCTTCTAATTTAAGAGGACCGGAAACTAAAAAAACTTTAGAAGTATATACTTCTAATTTAACCTCTTCTTTTAAGTGTAATAAATCCACGATGGTCTCTTTGGCTGTATGAGCAACATTGTCAGTAACTCCTGGTAAAAAACCAATTTCAATTACATAAGAAAACCTTTTTATTGGTAGCTTGTTAATTAAAAAATCTTCAAGAACAGGATTAGTAAGTGTTTCTGCTATTTTGATAAAATCATCATGATTAATTTCCGAATCAATAACATAGGAATCTAAAATGGTCACACTTGAAACTTTATTTTTTAAACCTAGACTATTCCACAATTTTAAAGATAGCCTAGCTCGGCTATCTTCCCCTTTTGGCATAACATATAATCGTGAAATCATATAAACATAATATAATATTCCTGACATAAAAACAAATAGGAAAATAATACTTTTTTTGTTAAAAATGTTATAATCTTTGAATAATGAACGAGGACATAGATATAAAAAAATTACAAATAGAAAACGAGAGGCTTACTAAGCTTTACGGTGCTAAGGCTGATATTGTTTCAATTGATGCCCACCAAATTCGGACTTCCCTTTCAGCCTTAAAATGGATCATTAAAATGTTTTTGGATGGTGATCTCGGTAAATTGACGACTGAACAAGAAAATTTGATGAAAAAAGCTTATGAAGGTAACGAAAGAGCCATCAATATAGTCAGTGAACTTCTTCTAATCAATAGAAATGAAAACATTATGGAAAAAGCATATCTTTTTGAAGCAATAGATCTGACAGAGTTAGTAGACAATTGTATTTTTGATTTTTCAGGTGAAGCTCGTTCTAGGGGCATAGAATTAATTTTTTTGACGCCAGACAAAAAATTACCAGATGTTCGTGCAGACAAAGAAAAACTTCGAGTAGTTTTGGAAAATTTAATTGAAAATGGTATTAAGTATAGCGACAAACATGGTAAGATTTTTATTTCAATAAAAGAAAACGATGGAATGATTGAGGTATCAGTAAAAGATACAGGTATAGGCATTTCAGAAGAAGGTAAAAAAAGAATTTTTGAAAAGTTTTACCGAGATGACGAAGCTAAAAAAAGAGAATCTATTGGTTCTGGTATCGGTCTTTTTACTACTAAAAAAATAGTAGAAGATCATGGTGGAAAAATCTATTTTGAAAGCAAAAAAGATGAAGGCACCACCTTTTTCTTCAGTATTCCAATTTTTGAATAGTTGCACTTGTTTCAAATAGTATAGTATAATTAAAACACCTGTCCCGTTAAAAATTCAAGGGACATGGTATACTGTAAATAGTTTATTAATTAAAATTTTTAATGGGATGGCAAAAACAATACTTATAATTGAAGACGATAATTTTTTACAAGGACTTGAAGCTACCAAGCTCAAAAAAGAAGGTTACGATGTTTTAACAGCTTCGAATAGCGTAGAAGCTTTCAAAACAATGGGTGAGCAAAAGAACATTGATCTTATTTTGCTCGATCTTTTACTTCCAGAAGTAGATGGTTTTATGATACTTGAAAAAATCAGACAAGATAAAGCCTTACTTACAATTCCAGTTATAGTTTTTTCAAACCTTTCTGAAGAAAAAGATATAAAGAGAGCAACTAAATTGGGCATCAGTGAATTTATGGTTAAATCAAACTTTACTTTAGATGAACTAGCTAAGAAGGTAAAAGGTTTAATCGGCTAATGAAACTTGGAGATAAACTTGAAGAAAAATTTCGTTTAGATATTAATCAAAAAAAAGCTTTACATAAGTTAAAGCTTTTTTCCGTAGCTGATTTACTTTATCACTTCCCTGTTCGCTATTCCGACATAAGTGAAATGAAATTAATTTCTGAATTAATTCCTGGTGAAACTGCCACTGTTTTTGGAAAAATTTCTAAATTAAAAACTAAAAAAGGATACCATTCAAAGGTTCCAATGGGTAACCCATTCGACAAGCTCAGGGTCGCCCCGAGTGTCCCATCGAGGGGCGAAGCCGTGATAGAAGATTTATCTGGAAAAATAAAAATCACTTGGTTTCATCAAGCCTACTTAGCCAAAATGATTCACGAAGGCGATAGTGTTAAATTAACTGGTAAGGTTACTCCTAGTAAATATGGGCTCTATCTAGCCAATCCAGAATTTGAAAAAATGCCCAATCTACCTATCGATTCACATAAATCAATTTTTAATAAAGGTAGTTTACAAAACACTGGTTTTTCTTATGCTATTTACCACGAAACACACGGCATCACTTCTAAGTGGTTTTACCATGCAATTGAAAAAATCCTAAAAGATAAAACGCTAGATGACATTGTCGACTACATACCAGATGATATTTTAAAAAAATATCATCTTCCCTCATTAAAAACTGCTTTAGTTTGGATTCATAAACCAAAAAATAAAGACGATGCGGAGTCCGCCAGAAAACGTTTTGCTTTTGAAGAAGTTTTTTGTATCCAGCTTGAAAGGCAACACGATAAAATTGAATATAGAAAAAATAAATCATTTCAGATCCAAACGGAGACTCTTGAAATTTTGAGTCCCCGAGGGTCCCACTCGGTACTCCGAGAAGGGCGCAGGGGCGAAAAATTACAAGAGTCTCCGTTTGGTCCTAGTGTGACAGAATTTCTTTCGCGTTTTCCTTTTGAACCAACAATATCACAAAAAAAATCCATCCAAACAATCCTAGAAGATATGGGTAAAACTTTTCCAATGTCTCGACTTTTGGAAGGAGATGTTGGGTCTGGAAAGACTGCCGTAGCTGCCACGGCTGCTTATGTAGCAGTAAAGCAAAAACCCGATGGGCAAAATTTTGGAAATTTGCAGGTCGCCTATATGGCTCCGACTGAGATTTTAGCCAGCCAGCATTTTGAATCTTTTATAAAATATTTTGAACACTTACCTATCAACATTGGACTAATTACTGGCTCTGGCTGTCGTAAATTTCCTTCTAAGGTTCCTCAGAAAATTTTTGCGCCAAAAGATGTATCTAGAGGAGTATTCGCTACAAACAAAAAAAACTTGCCCTTCCGGGATAGTGTGCGAGCGACGGAAGATACATCTTTTGGCGCAAAAA
>Ga0172381_10005882_pt1 | contig 12366 bp, 17 predicted proteins | sample Leawel6488metaG_FD_119754 | JGI IMG/M metagenome (GOLD analysis project Ga0172381, IMG submission 119754) | Leachate microbial communities from a municipal landfill in Southern Ontario, Canada - Leachate well 64-88 metaG | ecosystem: Engineered > Solid waste > Landfill > Unclassified | place...
AAATGTATCGTGCCAAAATCTTGTATCTATGTATCTATTTTTAGCCATATCATTTATTATTTAATTCCTCGCAAAACTTCTCGGCTTGTTTTCTTTTTAAAAACCTTGCAACTACTGTTTCATCTTCTTTAACGAAGTATGTGTCGTTTATAAAACTATATTCTATATAATATTTTTCCATAAAATTACAAGCAAAAAAGGCTTGCCGTGTGGAGGAGGTTAATCACAACCCCTGATACGTCTGGGACGTAATTCACAGCAAACCTTTTCTGCCAATAAGTTATATTATTAAGTGTGATTATTTTCTCCATATATTGTTATTATATTTTAATCAAACTGTAATGTCAATAAGTAAAAAATAGGTGGTTTATGCACAGCCTAGTTTTAACACTATTTTAACTAAAATATATATTTATTTTTCTCCACTTGACAAGTGTTTTTGTAAAATGGTAAAATAAAGTATAAGCCATTGAATCCAGGAACTCGGACATCTACTTTCAATGGCGGTGTCCGATTTTTTGTAAATTTATGAAGAAACTAAAATCAGATAAAATATTTTCTGAGAGAGAAATACAACAGCAGATAATATCTTATTTAAGATATAAAGATTATTATTTTTGGCGAAATAATGTTGGGAGAAAAAAGAATCTACAATTTGGTCTGAAAGGTTCGGCAGATCTAATAGGGCTTACTAAAAACGGAATATTCTTTGCGGTTGAGGTAAAGGATGATAAAGGTAAAATGTCTAGTTCACAAAAAACATTTGAGAAAAATGTAAACGCAAATAACGGAATTTATATTTTAGCAAGAAGTGTGGAAGATGTTGCGGAAATATTATAATAAATTAAAACGTAATAAAATATTATGAAAAATAAAGATTTAATAACACTAGAAGAATCTCTTCAAAAAGTTGGGAATTTAACTGGTTTTAAATTCGTTTATGCAGTTGCAAAAAACTTAGATATATTGAATAGAGAAATTAAAATAATACAAGAAACCTTTAAATTTAGTAAAGATTTTCAAAAATATGATTTAGAAAGAGTTGAACTGGCAAAAAAGTTTTCTAAAAAAGATAAAGACGGAAAAGATGTTGTTGTTAATAATGCTTTTGTTTTAGAAGATGAAAAAGGGTTTAGGAAAGAATTAGAAATTTTAAAAAAATCTAATAAGAAAGTAATAGAAATTAGAGAAAAACAAGTTGAAGATTTAAATAAACTACTTGAAGAAGAAAGTAATATTAAACTTCATAAAATACAAAAAGAAGACATACCAGAGAATATTACTGGTTCTCAATTATTTAATATTTTAAGTATAATTAACGAGGAAAAAAAGAATGGAAAATAAAACAAAAATTGTTATTACTGGTGGTGCTGGTTTTGTTGGAAGCCACGTTGTTGAGCATTTTTTAAAAAATACTGATTGGGATATTATTGTTTTAGATAAATTAACCTATGCTTCTTCTGGTTTAGATAGATTAAGAGATATAAAGGCTTTTGATGAAAATAGAGTTAAGATGTTTTTATTTGATTTGCAAAAACCAATAACAGTTGGAGTGGCTAGTGAAATTGGCAATGTGGACTATATAATAAATTTAGCTTCTGAATCACACGTTGATAATTCTATAAAAGACCCAGTTAATTTTATTGAGAACAATGTAAAACTCGTTCTTAATATGCTTGAATGGTCAAGAGTTTTAAAAGGTTTAAAAAAGTTTATTCAATTTTCAACAGATGAAGTTTACGGAACAGCACCTGAGGGAGTTAATTATAAAGAGGGCGATAGACATTGTTCTGGCAATCCATATTCTGCGTCAAAAGACTGTCAAGAATCTATTTGTCGAGCTTATGCTAATACTTATGGCGTGCCAATCAATATTACTAATGCAATGAATATAATTGGGGAGAGACAGCACCCAGAAAAGTTTGTTCCTATTTGTATAAGAAAGATTTTAAATCACGAAAAAATACAAATACACGCAAATGAAGATTTAACAGAATCTGGTAAAAGACATTATTTACACGCAAGAAATATCGCACAGGCATTACAATTTATATTAGAAAAAACTGATGAGAAACTAGATAAGGTTGATTCATCAAAAGGTTGTTGGAATATTGTAGGTGATACAGAGATATCTAATGATAAATTAGCTATAATGATAGGAGAGATTTTAGGAGTTGAGCCATATATAGAGTTAATTTCGTGGCATAAGAGTCGCCCAGGGCACGACCTCCGATATGCTTTATTTGGTAAAAAATTGAAGGACGCTGGTTTTTCTTATCCAATAGACTTTGAGAAAACACTTGAAAAAATTGTGAAATGGACAATATCTCCTGAAAATAGTAAGTGGTTGTATTAATACACGACTTGTGATATAATTGATGTATGAAAAACAAAATACATCATAAGAAACTTTGGTGGGATAGAATAAAAAAAGACCCAGAAAAATATAAACAAGTATGTGCCAATATAGGTAAATTATCAAAAGGAAGAATCGGATTTGGGGAAAAACATCCTTCTTGGAAAGGTGGCACATATTCTTCAAAAAGAGATGGATACATTTATATTTATATACCAGAACATCCAAATGCTAAAAGAAATGGGCAAGGTGGTGGAGGATATGTTTTAGAACATCGTTTGGTAATGGAAAAAGAAATCGGAAGATATTTATTAAAAGGAGAAGATGTCCATCATAGAAATGGTAATAAAAAAGATAACCGAATTGAAAATTTAATGTTAGTTACCCATAATAAACATTTTGAAGAATACGGATGTCCTAAATGTGGGTTTAAAACTTATTTGCACTAATGAAAACAATAGCTGTAGTTGTTCCTTCACATAAACAGGAACTAACAGATTTATTTTTAAATAACTGGAAAGAACTTTTTGATAAACATAATGTTGAGTTTATTTTAGTAGATGATAGTGGAGAAATACCATTTGTAGAAACGAAATATTTATCAGATTTTAAAGCCAGTTCAACTGCCGGAATTTATTTAGAAGGAGAATTAGATTTAATATCCAACCACTGTGCCGGAGTAAGACAATTGGGTTTTAAATTTATCGCTGACAATTTGCCAGATATACAGTACATTCTAACTTTTGATACCGATACAGCACCAATCGGAGACACTATTCAAGATCACATAGACCAGCTCAATCGCAGGGTGCCTATCAGTTGGATTTCAACAGCGAGTGATTATATGCGTGGATTCCCTTATCAGGTTAGAGAAGAAGCCCCTGTGATGCTATCACACGGAGTTTGGGAAGGTAATTATGATTGGGATGCACCAAGTCAATTATTAAAAAAATATATTAAGGTTGATTTTTATAAAGGAGTAATACTAAAAGGAATTTTTACTCCGATTTGCGGAATGAATATTGCTTTTAGAAGAGAAGCACTACCATACATATATTTTGCACCAGTAGGACAATATAAAGGAGCAGAAAGATTTGACGATATTTGGATGGGGTTGGAAGTTATAAAAGACTTTGCAAAACTAAACTGGGGAATAGTAAGTGGATATGCAAAGGTTAATCATTTAAGAGCAAGTAATGTTTTTACAAGTTTAGAAAAAGAGGCGGTTGGAATTAGGAAAAATGAGGAATATTGGAAAGGAGAATATGACGAGTGGTATAAGGATTTTATTATTAAAAGAAAAAATTGGTTTAAATTATGTATCAAGGATATAAAGTAGCAATTTGCACACCAGCAGGAAGAGAAAAATATTTATCTATTTTTAAAAAGCACATTTATAGAAAAATAGAAGAAGGTTTAGTTGATGAATGGCAACTTTGGCAAAATACAACTAATCCAACAGATATTGCATATTTAGAAAGTATGCAAGCGGAAAACACAAAGGTTAAAATTTATAAAATTGAAGAACCAATAGAAATACAAAATCAACCAACTTGGAACTCTTTGCAGACTCATAAATTTATGAAGTTTGCACAAGATGATAATACTATTTATATTAGATTCGACGATGATATTATCTTTGCAGAAGAAAATGCTATTGAAAGGATAGTCCAAGCGAGAATAGAACACCCAGAAGCATTTGCTATTTATCCTAATATAATTAACAGCACAATTTGCACATCTTGGCATCAAGAAATTGGGGCTTTAAGTGAGGAACACGGAATTGTTAGAAAAGAAAGACCAGATGATAAAGATTGGGCATATTTAGACGCATTTAATTATTCAGACAGCGGACTTATAGACCACATACATAAAACTTTCCAAAGAAGATATAACGAAGAAAGCTTATCAGCATATTATTTACCAAGTAGAAGTTTTGACGATTACAAACATTTCTCAATTTGCTCTATCTGTTGGTTGGGTAAAGACCATATAGATTGTGGATATGTAGAAGAGCCACAGATGAGTTGGGAAATAGCGGAAATGTTAAGAAGACCTGTTTGGTTCTGTGGAAATGCTTTATTATTTCATTTTGGTTATCATACACAAAAAGAATTTTTAGAAACTACTAATCATTTAGATTTTTTCAAAAATATATGTCATTAAAATACTCACCAGAATTAAAGGAGTGTGTAGAAGCTCACGAACAGGCAGTGATTATTGATGATGAATATAGGATAAAAGAACTATATCAACTTGATAGAGATATAGAATATATTGTTGACTTAGGTGCAAATGTTGGAACATCTGCGTTTAAATTTCAAACATTTTATCCAAAGGCGAAGATATTAGTTTGTGAACCAGAGCCAGAATGTATGAAATTAGCTAAACTTAACACTGGTGATAAACTTACTTATGTAGAGAAAGCCGTAATTGGAGATGATAGAAAAGAGGTAACTTTTAATGTCTGCAAGTGGGCAGGGAATGGACACGTTGATGGACATTTTAGATGGGATATATATGCTCCTATGGGAAGCAAAAAAGACCACGAGATTAAGGTTAAGGCTTGTACCTTAAAAGATTTAATTGATGAATATAACTTTCCACGAATAGATTTATTAAAAATTGACACAGAGGGAATGGAAAGCGAAATACTAAGAGCATACAAACCTTATTTAAAAAATGTTAAATATATTAGAGGGGAATGGCACGGGGATAAAGAAAAAGAACTTATAAGAGAAATACTACAAGATACTCACGATATTATGATGGAAAGCATTGCAGATACTCAAGGTGGTATTTTTGCGGAACTTAAAAAAGATTTAGATAAACCAAAGGTATTAAAAGAGAATGTCAAAAGGGGAATAGTTATTACTACAAGTTTATACACAAAAGACTTCTTAAAAGATTGTTTAGAGAGTTTAAAAGAAACAACATATCCTATTTTGATTTTAAGTAATGGAGGATACACCCCAGATTTATCATATTTGAATAGAGAATATAAGTTAGTAATTAATTTTATTAACGGTTGGGAACTTGCAGGGATAAAAGCGGGAAAAGATAACTTTGATGAGTTTGTTCATATTATGGACACAACTCTAATCAAGGATATATCAATGTTTGATAAGGTCTTCGCAATAGATGGGAATGTAGTATTCACAAAGGGTAACTTCCACTATATGGGTAAGTTTGTATCAGAGAAACTACCTAATCTACCAGTAGTAACTAGTAAAGATGTAGCAATAATGTTAGAGGCACATTGGTTAAAGTATTACAGAGAGTTTCAACCAGATCTACCAGTTCAATCAGAAGTATTTGAAAATATACACGGACAGAACAGAATGAAGTTAGAGAATAAATATATGATAAAATGGAAAGGTACTTATGCTAGAGAAAAAGAAGAAATAATATTTTAAAATTATGGAACTAACAAAAGAAATAAAAGATTTGATTAGAGATGTTAAGTATGATATTAGGATTAGACAATTAGCTAAGCAATATCATAAAGTTGATGAGTTAAAACATAAGTTAAAATTATTATTAAAAAAGATTAGAAATGGAGAAATTAAAAATGGAAAAAGGAACGCTTGAAAAACAAGCAGAAAGCAAGGAAACAAAAGAGGAGAAAACTGCTCGTATTCAACCATATATGTGGAAGAAAGGTCAAAGTGGTAATCCGTCTGGAAGACCAAAGGGAAAAACAATGAAAGAATATGCAAAAGAGTTATTAGCCTGTCAAACAGAAGAAGAGAGGCAGAATTTTTTAGAAGGAATTAACAAAAAAGATATTTGGGAAATGGCAGAAGGTAAACCACAAACAGACATAACAAGCGGAGGAGAAAAAATATTACCACAACCAATTATAAATGTATTGCCAAACAACAGCGACAACAAAAATATGCCAGATGTCCAAGAGAATAAGGATTGTGCAGGGGGGAACGTCTGCAAGCAAGACAATATCAATTCTAATATACTTGATAGCGTCAAGCCAGTCAGACAAGAACCCAACCCTGACGAGCATAGTGTCGGAAAGCTTTCCACACCTAAGGAGGGGAGCGGAGAGGGACTTTCTGAACATAATGAAGGAACACCAGTACTTCAAGGACAACCAGTGGGATAAGACTAACCATATTTATACTTTTGAAACAGGAAGTAAAATAGAGTTCTTTTCAGTTGACCAGTCTGAGAAAGTAAGAGGAGCAAGACGTGATAGATTGTTTATTAACGAGGCTAACAACGTTCCTTTTATGGCTTTTGAGGAGTTAGAGGTCAGAACTAAAGAGTTTATATTTTTAGATTATAACCCAACAAACGAATTCTGGTTATTTACAGACGTTATACCAAAAAGAGATGATTGCGAAAAGATTATTTTAACTTATAAAGACAACGAAGCATTGAGTTCTGAAATAGTAGCCAGTATTGAACAGAGAAAGAATAGAAAAGACTGGTGGAAAGTTTATGGATTAGGACAATTAGGAGTAATTGAGGGTAGAATTTACAGGGATTGGACTATTGTTGACGAGATACCGCACGAGGCAAGACTTGAAAGGTATGGATTGGACTTTGGATATTCAAACGACCCGACTGCAATCGTAGCAATTTATTATTACAATGGAGGGTATATTTTAGACGAGATAACATTTCAAAAAGGACTTTCAAATAAACAGATAGTTGATATTTTAAAGAGTCACGAAACATCATTAGTTATAGCTGATAGTGCAGAACCTAAAAGTGTTGATGAAATAGCAAGTTATGGGGTTAGTATTGTAGGGGCCGAAAAAGGTAAAGATAGTGTTAGGAATGGTATAGCGTTAGTTCAAGCTCAAAGAATATCAATGACTAAAAGAAGTATTAATATAATTAAAGAGTTTCGTAATTACTTATGGGAAACTGATAAAAATGAGAAAGTTATAAATCAGCCAGAGAAAGGATTTGACCACTCACTTGATGCTATAAGATATGGATTAGTTTCATTGGTCAAAGCAGGCAGTGGAGATTTAGAAGCCGAAAAAGCTGAGCGACTAATTTCAAGATTAAGAAATAATCAAAATCAAACAAGATAAATGTTAAATCAAACTTCTTCATTTTATAAGCCAAAGCAAATAGATTTTTCTGTAATGGGTTTTGACAATATAACTTCAGACTTCTTGAATTGGGCTATGCAAAATAGAAGTAACTTAGAATTTATCAAGAGTTGTAAAACAATGGATTTATTATCTACTAGTGCAGTAATTCATTTTGACCATTTAAAAGTAATAAGACGCATAGATGACTCATTATGCCACAAAAGGTAAAATATAGAATAAAAAGCGAATGTTGTAAATTTACATATCATTTTGATTGTGGAAAAGTTATTTGTAATAAATGTGGGAAAGTCTGTGAACCAATTAAGGTTTTTAGAAAACGATTTGACAAGGTAAAAAAATAAATTATAATTAGTTAATATACTTCTAACCGAAACCAAAGGGGGGAGTGCCGAAAGCACTTCTTTTTATATATGCAAAACAAAAGACCAAAACTAACAGATCCAGAAGAATTTGCACTCATTAAATCTATTTATTTTAAAGACAATAGGAAAGAACTAGAAGATGACGAAAGATACTCTCGTCAAGAGAGTAGAAATAGAAACTTAAATAATAATGCAAGATGAGTTTAATAACATCAGAATTAGAAACAATTAAAACTAACTATGATAATACTATTGATTTGGTTAGTGGTTTATCTTTTAGTCAGAAACAAACTATTAGAACTATTGAGTTTTACAATAACTCAAAATATCTTAAAGGTAATAAAGACGAACTAGGAAGAGAAAAACCTTTTTACCAGATTTTAAATGCTATATGTGATGTAGAAAATACAGCAAAAGATTTAGACACAAAAGATATAAACATCACTTCAGACGATGGAAACCATTATTTAGAGAGCTGGTTGCTATCAAAAGATATTCAGGTTTGGATGAAAGAGTCTAACTTTGCAAAAGTACTTAACGATATGCGTGATATACATACTCGTTATGGTTCTTTGTTAGTAAAGAAAGTAGTTAAAGAAGGTAAATTGACTTTAGAGATGCCAGAATGGAAGAATACTATGACCGATCAAGTAAATATTATACAAGGTGCAATAGTTGAAACGCATTGGATGACAGCAGGAGAATTATCCAAAATGACAGAATGGGATAAAAAGTCTATTAGAGAGTTACTTAAAAAGGTTAAAGGTTCTAACAAGAGAATACCTATTTATGAAATTAGAGGAGAGTTTCCTCAATCCTATATTAAAGAATTAAATAAAGAAAAGATAACTCCAAAAGATGAGATAACTTATTCTTATCAACTTTACTATATTGCAGGATTGCCAACAGAAATTAAAGACCAGTCAATCACTCCAACAATTCCACTTTATTGGGAAGATGACACTGAAAGAGTCTATAAGTATTTAGCAAGAAAACCAAAAGCAGGAAGAAGTTTTGGAGTTGGAGTTATGGAAGAGGGAGAAGAATCTCAAGTATGGACTAATGACGCTGTATTAAAGCAATACAGGGCTATGGAATATACTACAAAGGTTATAGCCCAATCCGCATCTAAAAAACTTAAAGGAAGAAACCTTTTAACAGAAACTGATGATGGAGTTATTTTAGAACACGAAGATGGAAAACCCATTACAAGAGTTGATTTATTACCAAGTGGAGGATTAACCCAATATCAGAACTTAATCAACCAATGGTATGCACAATTAGAGAAAACCACGTCCGCTTATGCGGCTCAAAGAGGGGATACACCACCATCAGGTACACCTTTTAGACTACAGGCAACAGTTATACAACAATCTTCAAGTGTATTTAAAACACTTCAACAGGAATTAGGTATATTTATCACAGAGATATTTGAAGATTGGATAATGCCTTATCTTGCTAAACAACTCACCAAAGAACATATATTAGCTTATGAATTTTCACCAGAAGAATTAAAAGAAATTGATAACAAGTTTAATGCTAAATATGCTAATCAGAAAGCTATTGAAATGATTTTATCCGGTAAGATATTTACACAAGAAAATTATGATAAATGGATAGGAGTAGCAGATGAGTTTATTAAACAAACCAAAGCTCAAAGATTTATTCAGATACCAAAAGACTTTTATAAAAATCTAAAAGCTAAAGTAACTGTAAATATTACAGGAGAACAAAGGAATAAGGCGGCAACTTTAGAAAGTTTGAATAATATCTTAACTGTCTACGCATCAAATCCTAATCTATCCCAAGATCCAGTAGCTTCACAATTATTATCAAAGATTATAGAACTATCTGGTGCTGGAATTAGTCCAGTTGCTATTACGGGGGCTATTGCAGAAAAAAATAAGGTTCAATCAGAACAAATGGCACAACAGACAGATCAACAGTTACAACCGCAGAAATTATCATTAACGGCAAATCCTCAATAATATGATAGATATACTTAATGGTGCAGGTTCTTTTGATAGTGCTTCTTTATGGATTACAGATACTGTTTATGTAGAAAATTCACATTGCGTTAAAGACAATAGAGATGGATATAATGATGGAAGTATAAGATTTGAATATTCAAGTAGTCAACCAGCAGGATTATATAAAATATCTTTTGATGTAGAATCTGGCAGTCAAGAATACCATATTATTTCAATTCAATTGGGGAATCAAAGCAAAGACGTTCCAAATACAGATGGATATCACGATATATATATTAGCCTATCAGCTAGTTTTACAGTATTTCAAATTAATTATGATACTTTTGGAGATTTTGAATCCTCACATATAATAGACAATCTAACTATTGAATTAGTTGATAAAGCAACTACTCAAGAATATTTAAATTTTAAAGCAGGGACAACAGGACTTTCTAAACAACAAGCCATTAACGTTCTGGCAAATAGGACAGGATTAACAACACAAGAGGCTGCTAATATTTATGCTTCTTCAACGGGATTATCTATTCAAGGAGCATTAAATAAAAAGGCAGAAACAACTGGATTAACAAGTCAAGAAGCAGCATTTAAACTATTATGAAATCATTACAAGAATTTTATAACAACAAAGACACAAAGGATAATGTATATAACTATCTTATAGAGTTTTTGAAAGAAGAAGTAGTTAGATTGGCTTTTGAGGAAAAAGAAGTTAGTGGAGCAGTTCTTGCTAAGAAAAGTATAGATAAGGCATTTGAAAATTTAGAAACATTATTTGAACCATTACCTAAAAAAAATAACAGTAATCAATCAAGATAATATGGCAAGAAAAAAGAAAGGAGGTAAAAAGTGTTAATCACTACACCCTGTCCCTTTATGGGGACAGAGATGTGGTAAATAGCCACAAGCTTGCTAGTAAGCATATTCTAGCATTAAACGCATAGTAGCTCTGCATAAACTACTAATATCAATGACAGAAGAAGTCAAAGATGTCGCTACAGACACAAATGTAGAGGTTGAGGAAGATACCAATATCTCCAAAGAGGGTGAAGAGGATACCCAAGACTTATCAGCAGAATTAGAGAAAGAGCGAATAGCAAAAGCTCAAATTCTTGCTAGAGCCAAAAAAGCCGAACAGGAACTAAAAGACCTTAAAGCTAAGCCTCAAGTAAATAATAATAACGACCCTCAACTTTCAGACGAACTCAAACTGATTGCTCGTGGATTATCTGATGAAGAAATTGAGCAGGCTAAGGTAATTGCTAAAGGAAAGAACATATCTTTACCAGAAGCAACCAAAGACCCTCTCTTTACTATCTTCCAAAAAGATTTGAAAGATAAAGAAAGAAAGGAAAAAGCCAAGCTCGGTGCTTCAAAAGGTTCTGGAGAAACGGAAGAGAAATCAGAAATTAAGTCAGGAATGACACGAGAAGAACATCAGGAAGTGTTCAAGAAAATAGCGGGTAAAAAATAATGACAGGTTTTCCTGAATATACAGAAAGTCTAACGACACTTGCTTCATTCATTCCAAGCGTTTGGGGAGAAAGAATTAACGACTTTTTTAAGTCAAAATTAGTAATTGCAGAGTTTTTTACAGATAGAAGCTCTGAATTGTCAGATGGTGGTAGTGCATTATACACTCCAAATATGACAGAGTTTGCAGCTAACTCTAAAACAAACGCAACTGCTGTAACTTTAAATTACCCAACTGAGACTAAAGTTACATTATCTGTAGATCAATGGTATGAGTCTTCATTTGCCATTGAGGATAGAGAAGCGGCACAAGTCAAACATTCTTACTACATACAAGAAAAGTATGCACAGAATTGCGGATATGCAGTTGCTAAAAAATTAGAAGTAGCACTTGCAGCATTGTTTGATAATTTAAGCACAACAGTTGGAGCTTCAACAACTTCTTTAGCTGATAGCGAAATTCGTGCAGCTATTGCCGCATTAGAAGCCGCTAATATTGATACTACTCAAGATGTAGCATTCATTATGCACCCAAATGTATTTTGGAAGCAGGTGCAAAATCTTGATAAGTTCAGTTTAGCAGTAAATTCGCCAGTTAATGACCCTACAGGTAAAAAGCCAAAAGCAACTTTGTATGGTATTCCAGTTCTTGTTTCAACAAATGTACAATACATTTCAGGAACAGTTGGAAGAGCAAATTGTTTAGCTCACAAAGACGCTTTACACTGGGCTACATCTCCTTTAGGAAGTGGTGGTTCATTGTCAGGAGGTTCAATGACAGGTAAGTACGGAGTAAGAGTTCAATCAAACTACATCCCTGAATATCTATCAACAGTTACAACCGCAGACTTGCTCTACGGAACAATTGAAAATAGAGATACAGCAGGAGTTTGTATTTGGACATCTAACTAAGCAATTATTAAGTAATATTAACTAATTGTTTACCCTCGTTCTCATTTCAGATTGAGAGAAATGAGGGTAAATCTGAAAACAATTATGGAACAAGGAAAAGTGGTTATTAGCCCACACCCAATCAAAACTAAAGAAAGAATAGATTTTAATGGAAATATTATAAATCCACAAACAAAACAGATAATAGT
>Ga0172381_10005883_pt1 | contig 12365 bp, 7 predicted proteins | sample Leawel6488metaG_FD_119754 | JGI IMG/M metagenome (GOLD analysis project Ga0172381, IMG submission 119754) | Leachate microbial communities from a municipal landfill in Southern Ontario, Canada - Leachate well 64-88 metaG | ecosystem: Engineered > Solid waste > Landfill > Unclassified | place...
ACATAAATTAACAAGTCTACTCCACGCCCAACACCCAAAAATTGAGCCACGGTGTCAGTTTTTTGAGGAATCATCACGACAATCCCAACAATCACCCAAAAAATTAGCCAGATAAAAAATTCGCGACCATTGATATCTTGCTTGCGATAACGTGCAAAAATTCTCGTTAGCACATACAAAATGAAAACCAAAATCAAAATTTGAATCCACATAAATTTATTTTAATAATTTATCAATAAATAATTCTTTCAAAACTTTTATTCCCCCACCAAAACCTTGTCCAAAATTTTTGTAAACAATTTCCACTGGCATCTCGGCGTGCCGAAGTCCCAGCTGTTTGGTCAAAACCACAAACTCAGTCGCGTGAGCCATTTTATCTTGGGTCAATTTTAATTTTTCTAAAGCTGTTCGACTTAAGGCACGAAAACCACAATGCACATCCGATAATTTGATGCCTGTCAAAAAATTATTCAAAACTCGAGCTGGTCGATGAATTAGATTTTTTTTGAGCCACGGAATTTGAGTTTGATTATCTAAAAATCTTGATCCAAAAACAATTTCTGCCTGATCATCTAAAATTGGCTGGATCATTTTGGCAATGTCTTTGGCTTGCATCTGACCATCGCTATCAAAATCAATCACAATCTCGGCCCCATTTAACAAAGCATAATCGTGTCCAGTTTGCAGTGACGCTCCTTGACCACGATTAGCACTGTGGCGTAGTAAAACTACGTTCAGATTTTTGACAACTTCTGCGGTTTGATCTTTTGAGTGATCATCAACAACGACAATATTATCATAACCATTTTGCAGTAAATCTTCGATCGAGGTCTTAATATTTTTTTCTTCATTCCAAGCCGGAACAACAATTACTATTTTCATAAATTTATTTTCTGTTTTGGGCCAACTAAATTTGACTAAAAGTTTTAACTCGTTTCTGAGATAATTTAAAATCTTCAATCGTTTCTCGCAAACCATTTTCCAAACTAATTACTGGCATCCATTCGAGTTTATTTTTAGCCAAGGCAATATTTGGAATGTTGCGTGTTATAGTCATTTCATTACTTGTGGCATAATTTATTACCGAAGTCGAACCAGAAATTTCCACAATCTTTTTGGCTAAATCAGAAAGCTTTACTTTGTTATCACTCCCAAGATTAATTGGTCCTCTTTCATCACTAGCCATTAATTTTAAAATGCCATCCAAAATATCACTAATATAACAAGCGGAAAACATTTCTTCCCCCGTACCCTTAATTTCGATTGGTTCATTTTTTAAAGCTTGATCAATAAAATATGGAATTAAAATATTGTCACTGGCACGCATTTTTGGTCCGTAGGTGTTGAAAATTCGAGCAATTTTAGTATCAAGACCGTATCTAATTTGATAATTATCTACTAAACTTTCAGCATAGCGCTTGCCTTCGATATAACAATTACGTGGACCGAGTGGATCAGTAATTCCCATCATCGTTTCATCGATTGATTGTTCACCATAGAGATTACCATAAACTAAAGACGTTGAAAAAATTACAACTTTACCTTTATGTTTGACCGCCCAATCTAAAACATTTTTGGTTCCCAAAGAATTTGCCAACGAAGTTTCGAGTGGATATTTTTGATTGTCATCAAAATGAGTCGGGCTAGCCGCATGATAAATTTCTTGAATCCCTTGAAATTCGACTTTGAAAGTTTGTGCTTCTCGCGATTCATTTAGATCCAAGGGTTCACTAATATCGTGTTTGATAAATTTAAAATTCGGAAGCTGAAGTAAGTGATCAATATTGCTTTCTTGACCTGTCAAATAGTTATCCACACAAATAACATTGTTATTTCTGACTAAAATTTCACATAAATTGGAGCCCAAAAATCCAGCTCCCCCAGTGACTAAAACGTTTTTTTTGCCAGAAATATATTTCACACTCTGATCTTCGAGCTCGTCAGTTTTAAAATTGTCTAACATAATTTTTATTTTAAGGTTTTTATTATTAAATTAATCTAATCTTCTCCCTTGATCGCCCCGACACTCACACCACCTCTCATTTCATTTGTATAAGCAAAAAACTGTGCAATAATATTTCCAAGTTTATTAAAAATCCTCACTTGTGGACCACCACCGACGCCAGTCCCAGCAATTATTTCTTCCTTACCATCATTATTCAAATCAGCAGCCACAAGTTTAACTCCTCCACGAAAACCCTCTGGATAAGCCAAAGATTGCGAAAGTAAAAAACCTTTATTATCAAAAATTCTCATATAAGCATCAGCTTTTGAAGCGACTCCGACAATAATTTCATCAATAAAGTCTCCATTAATATCACCAGCGGCGACATTAATTCCACCACGAAAATTTTCTAAAAAAGCAAAGAATCTTTTTTCGACGTTACCTTCCATATCAAAAATACTAACTTGTGGTCCAGCCCCGGCACCCGCTCCAGTCAAAATTTGATTCTGACTCCAATAGCCTCGATTGAGAATCGACAAACTAACCCCACCTTTCATATTTTTATCATAAGCCAAAAATTCGTTTTTTGGAGTTCCCCAAGAACCAAAAATTTTGATCAGGGGCTTCATTCCGCCCATCGGAGCAGTCACAATTTCATCATAACCTATTTGATCGAGATCACCGACAGCCAAATTAACTCCGCCTCGAAAAGTCTTGTCATATGCAAAAAATTCTCTCAGTAAATTACCTTGACGATCAAAAATTTTGATATGCGATCCAGCACCAGCTTTTGGAGCAACAATAATTTCCTCAGCCAAATCCCCCATTACATTACCGACTGCAACGTTTAAACCAGTCCGAATATTTTCAGGATAAGCCAAAAATTCACCAATCTGATAGCCGTTGGATTTAAAAATTTTAATTTTTGGTTTATCACCAACACCTGTACCAGTCACAATATATTTTGATTGTTTATAATTTTCCATTTCTTGATGAACCAATAAAATTGATTTGGCAATATTAACAATCCCGACACCAAGCTTGCCAGCATATTTTGGATTAAGTACATTTACATCATCAGCTCCACGCTCGAGAGCATCCATAATTTGACCAATCGGCATTGAAGGATTGATTGATTTTATTAAGGCAATTGCTCCCGAAACTAATGGCGTTGCAACTGAAGTTCCCGTCCAATAACCCCCATAAGCTGTCTGATAAGCTGGCTCTTTTTCATCAAATGCCATCGCCGCAAACATCCGTGTCCCTGGAGCTGAAATATCAATACAACTACCATAATTTGAAAAATCGGCCTTAATCCCCTCACCATCAACAGCTGCTACTCCCACCACAAAATTTTCTTTAGCTCCTTGATCTAGACAAGCTGGATAAACTGGTTTTGAATCCAAATTATCACCTTCATGGTTAAGTGAATCATTACCTGCTGCTGCCACTACAATCACGCCAGCATTATAAGCCTTTTTGACCGCATTTGAAAATTCAGGACTGGTCTCATGTCCCACAAAACTCATATTGATAATATCAGCACCATTAGCCACCGCGTAATTTATCGCTTCAATTGTATTTTCGACACTCCCGACACCATCAACATCCATCACCTTGAGTGGCATAATTTTACTATAATAACTCACCCCAGCAATTCCTAAGTTGTTATCACCAACCGCCGAAATAATACTGGCCACTACCGTGCCGTGATTGACCCCACCTTGAAAATTCGGATCAAAGCGTGGCTGAACATTATTATTATTATTCAAAAAATTCCAACCATTGACATCGTCAACATAGCCATTGCCATCATTATCAATTTTGTCGCCTGGAATTTCTTTTAGGTTAACCCAAATATTGGCTGCTAAATCAGGATGATTAATATCAATTCCAGTATCAATCACTGCTACCACGATATCTTCAGAGCCCCGAGTAATATCCCAAGTGCTAGCAATATTAATTCGTTTAAGAACTGATTGGTATTGGTAAAGTGGATCATTGGGAACATAGGCTAAAACTGCTGACGAATAAAAAAATTGTCCTACCAATAAAGCTAAAACAAATGGTAAACTAAATCTTTTTTTTGTCATTTTTCTGAAATTAAAACCTGAAATTCTAATTAAATTCTAGCATTTTAAACATTTTTGAGCAATGGAAACAAAAAAGCACCTGCCAATGCTCAAAAACTTATCCACAGGTGCTTGACTTTTCTTAAATTATGCGGTATAATGTATTTGTAAACATTTGTGAGGGCTTTGGCTCTCTAGCGGTCATATTTTAAACTGCAGACGAATGTTTATCAAAGAGTCGCCGACCATTTGGGAGGTGATTTTTTGTTTTGCTAAGGTCTAATCTTTCCCCTTTTGTTTTTATCATTTATCTTGTATAATATAGATATTAAGAGGAGACAATCCGAACGGCTAACTACCTAAGGAGACTCCTCGAAAGCGCTAAAAAAGATCCGAACGGTTAATTGCCTAAGGAGCTTTTAAAAAATTCGAAAAGGAGACCCAAACGGCTAAATACCTAAGGATCCTTTTCAAAAAAGACGAAGAGGGTCCCAGAGATTATGTCAAAGGTCCCCTCTTTTTATTTCACTTTAATTCTAACATTTTAAAATTTTCGAAGCAAAAAGCCTCGCCAGAGATGCCATCTCTCCAAGAGATGGCATCTCTTTTTTTCAAAATAATCAAAAAACCGACAAACAACAATCAATATCTGAAACAAAAAAGAGGCACCAGCCGTAGAGACAATGGCACTGCCTTGTCTCTGTTTTTTCAACAAAATTTCACCTCCACCAAATATAATGCTAAAATAAATCATATTTATTTTAATTTATGGAAAATTTAATCGACGATAATTCAAATATATACAAAGGTAAATACAGAATACCATCGACAAGATTACAAATGTGGGATTATTCTCGAGACGGTTGGTATTTTGTGACAATTTGTGTCGATGATCATCAATGCTTTTTTGGTGAAATTGAAAATGAAAAAATGATTTTGAATAATATTGGTAAATTGGCAGAAAAATATTGGTTAGAAATTCCAAATCATTTTGTCGATGTAAAGTTGGATTATTTTGTCGTTATGCCAAATCATGTGCATGGGATTATCGTAATTGAAAAAGAAAATGTTGATGAAAATAATACACCAACTATTGCAATGAACAACGAACCTCAAAAAATCAATGATAGATGCATCTCTCACACAAAGACAAGGCAGTGCCTTGTCTCTACAGACCACGTTCCTGCTGACAAAAACATTAACAAAAATATTGGTGCTACACGTTTTCAAAACCAAGGTAAAAATACAATTTCATCAATTGTTGGATCATACAAATCAATTTGTACCAAAATGATTAATAAATTACCCAATGAATCATTATTTGTCTGGCAACATCGCTTTTATGATGAAATTATTAGAAATGAAATCGCCCTGAAAGAAATCCGTCAATATATTGATGAAAATCCCCTTCGCTGGGATATTGATCGCAACAACCTCAATAATCGGGATGGCTGGATTAATAAAATAAAAAACAATCCCTATTTATCTAATAAACAAAAAACCAACAAACAACAATCCAATATTTGAAACAAAAAAAATACACTTTTTTATAATCAAAAAACCGATAACAATAATCGATATCTGAAACAAAAAAGAGGCACCAACCGTAGAGACAATGGCACAGCCTTGTCTCTGTATTGTCTTGTCTCTGTTTTATGCCTCTATTTAATCTCCTATTTCCCCACCTCCACTGTCGGCACACCCGAATATGATAAAACCTTGATCACATTCCAATCATACGCCGTCTTCGGCATCTCACCATACATTTTCCCGAATTCTCCAAGAGCATTCACTTCCCACGATAAATTTCTGACGGTGCTCGGGACTTTCATGCCATAAACCAAATATCTCAAAATCTGCCAATCAGCCGATGTGCTAGGTAAATAACCTTTAATTTTTACAAAATCTGATAAAGCTGCAGCTTCAGCCGTTAAGTCTCTTGAGATTGCGGTAACAACTGGAACTATCGTAACTTCAACTGCTGGCACCGTAGTATCTATTATAATATCTTCAACTAATTTATTATCAACAAAAATTCTCTGTGGAGCTAATTCGGTAATATTTCCTGAGGTATCGGCACCTTTGACATACAAATCATAATAACCAATCATTAATCCAGCAGCGCCATAAAACCAACTATTATTGTTGTTTGGTACTAAAACTGCATCCTGCCACGTCTTCACGGCAGTATCAGCAGGCACAATACTTGCCTTAATATAATCCATTCCAGCTTTTCCCTGATCACGATAGACACCACCAACCATAAAATTCATTGAATCAAATTCCGCATTGCTGGTAATAACAATCTTTGGGCTATAATTATCAATGTCTGATGTTTTTAAGCTCATTCGATCGCTATTTAATGTCTCAATCGGCAAGGTCAACTGAGAATTAAAAAATAATCCAGCATCTCCTGATTCATAAACAAAATTATGATTAACATCATAAAATGATGGGATTTGAAATTGAATATTTCTTTCATCAGTCAATCTCTGATCAATTGTTTCAATAGTTACAAAAAATCGATTAGCTCCACTATAAACATCCAAGTTTAAATTATTCCAAACCCAAAGATTATTATCAAAAACCCCAGTACCCAAATTACTATCGATACCCAAGCCCTGAAAACCAGTAGTTCCCCCATCAAGCCACAAATGAACTGATTTTATTTCTCGATCAGTTCGGGCAGTCCCAATATTTTGGACGGTAAAAGTTTTCAAAAAATCATTGCTGTCTAAATTTACAGTTACGTCAGCAACTAAGACATCAAATTGATAAGGATAAGTTTGTACGACCGACAAAGAATTTGTCGCGACCGATGTCGCGGCATAAGAAAATTGTGGCAAAATAATCGCTAAGGTCAAGAATATGACAACAAAAAGGTATTTTGATTTCATAAAAATTTGGTTAATAAAATAATAATTGTATTGGTATTATAACAAATAAAAGTAAATAAATCTAGAACCAGGATTAAACGTCTGAACCGGGATTATCAATTATCTGAACCAAGATTCACAGGATGAACAGGATTCTCAGGATTGTACTAATCCTGCCTAATCCTGTGAATCTTGATAATCCTGGTTCAGACGTTTATTAATCCTGCTAATCCTAAAATCCCGTAAATCTTGGTTCAGACCTCCTAAACAATCTCTTAAACTCCAAACTCTTCGCTCCAAAATTAATCAGCAACCCAATATCCAAATGAAAAGCTTCGAGATAATTTTTAGCTTGAGCGAGATGTACGTCCTCTAATTGAACAAGTGCTTTTAATTCTACTAAGACAATCCCATCAACCAAAAAATCAACTCGCCTCGTCCCGACATCAATCCCGTTATAAAAAATCGGCATTTCAACCTCTCGAGCATAGCCAATCTGCTCTGTCTGAAATTCTAATTCCAAACACCGTTGATAAATTACTTCCTGAAAACCATTACCTAATGTGCAATGAACGCGCATTGCACAACCAATTATTTTTCTAGTTAGTTCCTCCTCTAACATATTTTGAAAATGAAAATTATGGATATATTATACGGTCTAGAACCAAGATTTACAAGATTTTAGGATTAGCAGGATTTTTTAAAAAAGCGTAAATGTGCACACAAAGTATAATCCTGAAAATCCTGTGCATCCTGTGAATCTTGGTTCAGACATTTGCTAATCCTGTCTAATCCTGTAAATCTTGATAATCCCGGTTCAGACAATAAAAATCCTGTAAATCCCCGCTCAGACAATAAAAAAGCCAGACAAAAAGAAAAGTCCCCCGAGATAAACTCGGGGGAGCTTTTCCTAATCTACAGTAAACTTATCGTCTTACAATAGATTTGTATTTAGGTTTTAACTACCCCAATACATATTACCTTGTAACTGAGTCATAACGGTATCAATCCACTCAACCTGTACGGTTGGAGCTTCTTGATCTTCCCAATCAAGATCCCCATTAGTAATTCCACCAGCGGCACTAGCAGAACCAAATGAGTTGATAGAAAGTTGTAATGTATCAGTAGTACCAATTGAAGGAGAAGCACCTCCAGACAAAGCGACAGTAACTTTAACAGTAAATGTCGTACCAGATGAAGAAATAACAGAATTGACATCTCCATCTAGTGCAAGAAACTGAATGTATTCACCACTAGCATCAATTTGATCACCAGGAGCAGCTATCTCACCAGCATCACCAATAACAGCACTACCAACTAAAGCAGAACCGTTATATAAAGAGGCTGAACTTATGTACCAACCGGTACCAGCAGTAGCATCATCAATTCCAGCACCAGTAACTTTGATTTTTACTTCTTCAAGTCTAACATCCTCTTCACCAGTGGCTTGGCTAGTCAAGGTAAACTTGAAAGCTTCTTTATCTCCAACGGTCAAAGAACCTGTAGGTTGAGTTGGAGCTGAAATAACTGGGAAGTTAGAATACAGTACAGAAGTATTACCAGCTAATTTCTGTGAATACTCAGTCACAGTTGAAGCATCGGTAATATGAGTTGCTGTTGATCCACCAACACCACGACGAAGAGTCAAATTATTACCAGCTACGGCCAATACTAAGACATATTCGTCAGTGCCAGCAGTATAACCACTGCCATTCTCATCCAAAAGCAAGATGTTACCAACATCAATACCAGTAGATAAAGCAACTGTTAAAACAGTATCAGTAGCCGCGAAAACAGCATCGGCTGCTTCAGCGGTCGTAGTAGTGGCACCAGAAGTCAAAGCGACACCTGTTCCATTGTAAGTCTTTGGAGCAACATAAATATCTTGGTTAGAACCAGCACCAATAGCTTCAACATCAGTAGCAAAACTATCGATTGTCCAACGAATAGTAGCACCACTATCAGCTACGCTATCAACAGTAGAATTGTAATCAGTAACTAATGTTAATGTGGCATTACCACCAGCAGGAACATTAATATATTCATCTGAAGTGAAATTAAAGGTAACCACACCAGATGAAATAGCATTACTTTCTTTAAGAACAGTTGTTCCTTGTTTTAAAGTAACTTTAGCAATATCATCGTCATTATCTGTAGTACCAGCAGTTGTAAAGACTAATTTCTTAATCTTAACATCTTCATAGCCAGCAGTAAATCTGAAAATGGTATTGTTATCACCTGGGGTATTAGCCATAACTTGGTGAGTCTTTGGAGTTGCTGTTGAAAGTTCGACATCTAATGTACCACGAGACACAACAGAAATACTGGTTTGACTAGAAGCATTAATGTTATAACCCGTAGTACCACTATTGACAGAAATCTGATCTCCATCAACATCATAAGCTATAATGTTGGTAACATTTTCTGTACCATCTGAGCCATTACCTGCCTCAGTCATAGTAGCATCAATAGCGGTTAAGCTAGAAGTCAATGTACTGTTTAAATCACCTTTTAAGACATACTTAGTAGTTGCACCAGAGGCAATATTAAGATTGAGACCAGTGAAAACAGCATTCTTACTAGCATTTAAGGTAACTGGACCAGCAATTTGTGTGGTTCCAGTAGCATCATACAATCTGACATTTTGAACATCAGCTGAAGCTAAAGTAGCACCAGTACCAACAAATTCAAATGTCATACCAGTTACGCGAGCAGCACCAGCAGTTCCAGTAGCAAGAGTAAAGCCGAGGAACTCAACATCCTTTGAACCAGCAACTCTTGAAACTGAGACTGGAGTTGAACTACGAGTAATTGTTAAACCAGCAGATCCAAATGTCACAATATTACCAGTAGCAGATCCACCCAATGAAACAAGGCCTACACCATCAGAATCACGAGTAGCTGCAGTAATTTGGAATGATGCTTTAATAGTATCTGAAGTAATATCGTTGGCATCAATTGTAATTTCGAATGGAACCTTACCGTCAACAGTAAATTCATCGGTTAGGGCATTTGCTCCATTAGCTTCAGAACCAACCTCAGAAACCAAACTTCCATCAACATAAAGCTTCAAATTCTCATATTGAGCAGCTGCATAACTAGTAGAAGTCAAAGTAATAGTATCACCAGTAATAGTTACTGAACCTTTACCAGCAGTAATATAACCTTTAAGTAAGGTAACGGTTTGATTATCTAAGACAGTTCTAGTTGCTGGATTATTGACTGAATCAACTGCAACAGCTAAATCACTAGCAGCAATTTCAACATCATTGACACCACTAGCCACAGTATAACCACTAGCATCTGTATAAGTACGTGCATTATTGGTTAAACCAATAAGGTCAACCTCTGATGTATAATTAGTTTTGTAATCATACAAATCAGCAAGGAAATATTTACCAGCGCCATCATCAATATCAGCTCTTAATTCAAATGTTTTGCTCTTACTACCACCTTTTTCGATTGTAATAGGAGTAGTCAAAACAATATTAATAGAGCCGCCTGAAGTCATATTAACAGCTGATGAAACAGCATCACCATTATAATACAAAGTGAAATTACTTATATCACCATTACTAATTTTGGTACGACTTGTGCCAGTAGGGGCAACACTCTTGAAGGTAACACCTCTAAAACTAATGTCTTCACTAGAATTGGTGTTTTTAATCTTTAAGCCTCCAACAGTAGTTTGTTTGTCGCCGATATTAACAGTAGCAGTTGAAAAACTACCATCAGTAACTTCAGCAACAGGGGCATTAGTAGTAACAAAACTCATGCGATTACCTTCGACTGGTAGACCAGAAACAGTAGCACCACCAGTGGTAGTAATTCCAGTGACTTTAATTTTGTTCTTACCACCAGAAGAAGCCATATTACCATAAACAGTAAAGTCTTTTGAACCATTAGCAGCAATAATAACTTCTTCATTAGAAGTACCAAAATTCAAACTAACAGTATCAGAAGAATTTAACGCTCTATAATTACCGTGTCGAACACCGTCGACTGCGACATATAAAGCATCAAAATCACCATAGGCACCATAGTCAGTTCTAGAAACATTTAAACCGGTTACGGTAACTGGATCAGCACCAGCTGTTAAAGTAACGGTTGTAAATGGAACACCAACTTCATTTTGTAAAACATCAGCTGCAGGAGCAGTTGAAGCTGACAAAGAAGCTGTTAAACTACCAGCAACAACAGTAGCTACCCAAGTAGGAACAGTTGTAGCAACATCAGTTGCGACAGCATCTGCACCAACAGTAATGTCACCAGCAGTCACAGGGACTAATGGCATAATCCATTCTCCATTGGCATAGAGCTTAGCAGTTGTAGCAGTAGCTACAGTAATTTTTTTAGCAACACCAGCATCGACGACATAGACATTGCCACCCATTGAAAGAAGTGATCCGTCAACATAAGTAGCAGTAGCAGAGGTCACGACACTTCCAACTTTGAAGTTAGTAAATTTCTCTAAGAAACTACTAGGAATTTTGGTCAAAGTTGACCAATCTGATGGATAAAGTGAAGCATAAACAGCAGCTGATTCGATTGGGTGAATAGCACCATCTTCACCAGCTACAAAAACTGCATTCTGGGTGAAACCAGCTAAGGCAGCACCAGAACCGTTACTTGTGAAAGTCACACCAGCTCTAAATGGAACTGGAAGACCAGCTGTATAGCTATCTAATTCGGTTTGGGTGACTGTTGTGATATAACCCGTTGGTAATGTTTCCCAATCAGTTCTATAACCCCAACTCTTGTAGACAGCTTCGTGTGGGAAAACTCTAGTAGTAGTACCTGAAACCAAGTAAAGAGCTGAATTACCAGCAACCTTGATCACGGAACCATCAGCAATGGTGGTAGCTGCTACAGGAGCAATTACGGCACCAAATGATGAAATCACGAGAGCTAATCCCAAGAAAGCGAAAGTTAATTTCTTTAACATTTAAATTCTTTTCCTTGAATGGATATTGATTGTCAAATCTCCTTAGGTCAACTAAGCTTGTCCGCCTTGGGCGGAGGCTGAGACCAACCGAAGATTAAGAATCAACATCCTTGGATTACGTTTATAAGACAAAGTTTCCTAATTTGAAAGGATCGACCTTTCTAACTTTGTGGTTTGCAGAAACTTTCCATCTTGGCGACAAAACCAAAATTTGTTTTTCTACAGAATGCCAATTTAAGTCTGGCAGACCTGTCAAGCTGAGCTCGACTTTCTCGCTGAGCTTGACTCGAGTTTAACCCGACTTGTCAAGTTGAACTTGACTTGTCGAGCTGAGCTCGATATTTTCTTCCTCTAACTTCTTATAGGACTCACGCCCTAAGATGAATGCGATTTTGTAATCGGACTCGTCTAAGGGCACAATTCACGTTCCCTGAGCTTGTCGAAGGGTCGTGTTTATAAGAAGTTTCATATTAAATAAAGGCTCACCCCTCGACAGGCTCGGGGACCGCCTTTATTTTTAAATTATA
>Ga0172381_10005884_pt1 | contig 12363 bp, 26 predicted proteins | sample Leawel6488metaG_FD_119754 | JGI IMG/M metagenome (GOLD analysis project Ga0172381, IMG submission 119754) | Leachate microbial communities from a municipal landfill in Southern Ontario, Canada - Leachate well 64-88 metaG | ecosystem: Engineered > Solid waste > Landfill > Unclassified | place...
ATTCTATTCTTTGCGTCGTGTCTGTGTGCCCGGTTGTAACCTTCGCAAATGGGTTTGCAGTGTCACTGAATACATTTACATATGCTTTTGTTATGTGCTCTTTAGGGAGGATCTCCGGAGCCGGGCAAGAGTCCCGGAATACTGCAGTAGATGTTTTAATCTTACTCTTGCGTTTTGCCCCGGTCACCGGGTCAGTTTTCACCGTGTACCAATGTGATTTTACAGTCAGGACCGCGTAAGCTGTGCCATTTTTAATATACTTCTCTTCTATTTTTTCCATTTTCTGAATTCTGCCTATCCAGCCTATGAGGTCCGGACTTTGAATTACTTTGTATTTTACAAGGATAGCGTTTTCATCCGGAATGTAGGGGACCCCGTCGATATAGACCACATCCGCGAAGCCTACAATTTTTAGGCCCCCGTAAATCAGGCCTTTGGTATGCTCTTCAATTTCAATATCTATATCTTCAGCTGTTTGCCCTGTCCTGCCGGATGTTGAAAACTCCAGGTCCAGAATATCAAAAATATTATCAAATTGACTGATATCATGGTCAATGGTTGCAGGTTCCCCAGGCTCCGGAGGTTCAGCCGGTTCAATTGCTCCAAGATCTGCAGGCATAGCCCCGTCACAAGTCCAGGTATTCCCGGACCATATCCAGCCGGAAGAGGTAATATGCGTTTTCGGGTTGTCTAAATCATCCCCTGAAGAACTGCATTTGTAGAGGTCGCCGTTTTCATTTCCAAAAAAGCAATTGTTCAAAATGGAAAGAGAAGAGCCTGCCCGGTTACTAATTCCGTAACCTGTGCCCGCCTGATAAATCCCGCTGTGCTCTTCTGTAGATGTAATTATATTATCCTGAAGTGTTGAGCCCTGCCCGCCTGATAGCACAAGGACAGCGCCATTATAAGCCCCGTCAAAGACATTATTTTTAATCTCTGTACCCTTCTGCCCGTTTACCGTTATCCCGGCAGTATAGGCGATATTATAGGACTGTGCAACTTGATAAAAAAGATTGTGATGTATAGAAACAGCCTGATTATTTGAACTTCCGTTATCATATGCTATAAGCCAAATTGCAGGACCCCATGTATTAAAAATTATATTGTTGCAGATTTCGACATCTGAAACGGTCCCTTTGCTATCTTCTATTTGAAAAGCTCCCATACCTGCAAGGCTTCGAAGTGTAAGATCAGAATCAAGGACATTATCATAGAATCGAACATGAGCACAATTCCAGATTCTAAGCGCGTTACTTGTCCGGGTTGTAATCCGGTTGTTGTAAGCTTCGATGTTCTCGGAATCAATAAAAAAGGCCCCTTCATGCCCGAGCCTGTAAGCAGTGGTTTCCTTAAAAATAATATTAGTGCTTGTTTTGGTCCGGAGGCCATCCCCTAAACCATCGTGCATAAGGCAGCCGGAGACTTCCACAGAATCCGAGTCTATAACATGGATAAAATTATAATATCCGTTTCCCCAAGCTTTCCCGTTTTTTGTATGTTTCCCAACGTCCTGATTATTATCTGAATTTCCATTGAATTCTATATTTTTTATCTTGATGTTACTGCAGCCTGTAGCCAATATAAGAGGCTTCCAGACTGCCCACCCTACATGGTCCGGGATAGTAATTATAGTGCCTTCCACGCCCTCCAGGACTGTATCAGACTGAAGGATAATAGAATCAGTAAGGGTATAAGTCCGGGCTTCAAGTGTGACCGTTCCGCCCTGCTGCAATGCTGCGTTGATCTGTTCCTGATCCCCGTCCCCGTCGCATTCTTGAACAGTAATTATATTTCCCGTACTCTTTTTTTCAGGAACTAGGTTTTCACTATCATAAGAAATTGTGTGAGTCCTGATAAGCTCATTCAGAACTTCAGAACCGATGTCATTATTAATAAGTGTAATTTTATACCCATCTCCATGTGGTAGATCTGCGGGGGCGTCTGCGGTAATTATGTTTATATCTATATACCGGACTCCTACATCATAATTAATATTCTCAGTAATTTTATTATTTTCGAGCAATACATTCATGCCATGTATTGTAACTCCACCGCCCCGATGAAGCCCACAGTCCGTAATTTCATTGTCATGAATGACGATATTAGAAGATTCAGAAGTAGCCTGTTGATACCCATACGCCCAGATTCCAGCATCTCTGGTATGGTAAATTTTGTTATTATAAATTTCAACATTCATCTGATCATTTCTTGGTTTCTGGATTTCGATTCCTGCGCCTCCTTGATTTTTTGAAGTGATTTCGTTATCATGAACTTTGATATTGTTCCCATCAACGATACGGACCCCTGAATTTACCCTGCAACATATCCAATTATTATAAATATCAACATCTGTAACTCGTGTTGTCCAGATAGCATCGTGACCTATTCTATCAATTGTGTTATCGTGAATTTTTGCATTGCTTCCATCTCTGATTTTTATGCCATCTCCTAACCCATTTTTGAGAGTCATATCATAAACCTGCACGTTGGACGTTTTATACAATTGAATCAGGTTCAAGTGATCATTTGAGTGTGATACTATTTTTTTGTGAACTTCGTTTCCATCAATTGTAAAACCGTGAAATGTTATATCGTGCGCTGAGTCACCACGCGCTTGAAATATTGCTCTGGTCACTGAGGGGGTAGGATCAGTGTACGAATGTTCTATTAATTTCACTATTGCGGTTGAGTCTCCTGTTATCGTTGTGTCAGAAGGAACGTACATTTTGTTATGATCTACGTTGTATGTTCCTGCGGATAGGTATATGGTTGTGCCTGGGTTTTCGGCTGCGTAATCGAGCGCGGTTTGAAGTTCTGGGGTTGTTGTGACGGTGACTGTTTCAGCACTTACTAGATTAATTGAATAAAATAAAATAAGAAAGATGAATAGTAATGTTTTGAGTTGCATAAACTGTATAACGTATTTAAAATATATAATCTTTGTTCCCACTTTTATATAAACGGAGTGGGAAGTTTTAAATAGTTAAAATGTTAATAGTAATAGCAATGCCTAGATTGATTTTTAATGCAAGTGAAATTGTAAAACATACCATAATTGATAGAGAACTGAAAAAAGACGAGATTGAAAAAGGGAGGTTAGCTTTAGGAACTGAATTTGTAAAAGGATTTGAGACCGATAAGGAAGTTATTGAGGTTATTAGGAGGAAGAAAACATGACTGATATATCACTAACAACGATAGCAATCGTAATTTTAATCCTTGCACAAGGTTTCGAATCTCTTACAAGATTGATATTTTGGGCTAAAGGCAAGACGATAAAACAGAATTTGTTTTCTGTGATTTCCCCATTAATTACTGTATACGTCCTGTATGGATTGATTATCACTGCAAGCGAAGCTGCGGTTAAAACATTTGTTTACATTGAGGGCGTGATGTTTGTGGTTGTGTGCGTCCTTTCGCTTGTTGTTTTTGTGTTTATGGCATCAGAAAACAAGTGAGGAATAATTATGGCACTATACAAAAAGAAACCTGTGATAATTGAAGCTGAACAGTATAAACCTGGTATAGAAGATGGTTTTGATTATGGAAATTTAGGGGATGAGGGTTTTATGCATCTCCCAGATGACGACATTGCTGGATACAATGTTCCATTTATAAAAACCCTCGAAGGTAAGCACTACATCACAGAAGGAGATATGATTATCACTGGGGTAAAGGGTGAAAGATACCCCTGTAAAGTGGATATATTTGAAATGACTTATGAAAAATTTGAGGACATATGAAACGTATAGCCCGTGTAGAATTCTCAGGATCAAAGGATTACATCCTACCCGAAGGAGATATTAATTCTGCTCATCAGGCAGCACTCCTGAAATTCCACAACGATTTTCCCGTAAATAAATTTCCCCTGGTTGACGTGAATAATGTCTGGATTGCAGATTTTCCCGACGAACATAATCCAGAGTTGCCAGGAATGACAGCAGAGTATAGAGGAAACACTTGGAATATCGCAGGATTGAGTTTTTCAGATGATTTTGCTGCAATATGGCGGATGGTTGGGGAAAAACATGAGTACATTACAAAAAAAATGTCCGAATTGAAGAATTTAAAAATTGTAGGAGTGAAGACATAATGAGGCTGAGAACAAATGCGAAACTCATAGAATTTATGAATTGCCAATCGAAAAAAATAAAACAGTCCATTCGAGAAACGAAATATATCCAGCGCGAGGCGTTAAGGATGGAAATCAAAGAGTATAGTATGCAGTCCTCCAGAGTGTGAGAAAATGAAACTCATAACAGTCTTATGTGTAATATGTTTAATATTGTCTGGAACACATGCAATGAATGACCATAGTTGGATTTCGTTGTCTGCATGTATGGGATGGTTAGCGGCAACCGTGAATACTATAGACTAGAGAGGCGAATACAATGACAATATTGGTATGGGTGTGCAAATCATGTTCTAAAAAATGTATACTACCTTTCTCAGGAACAAAAAACAGTTGTGGATTTGAACGCCCTGATTTTTGTGTAAATGATATATGTTGTGAGACTGGTCCCTGGGTTCTTAAAAAGGTTGATGAGATTCACGTTTTAGATTATTTTAGGAACTCATATGAGAAATGGGAAGCGAAGGAGAAAACATGAAAGAAATTTGTAAACTATGTCCTGTCCGGGGGAGATGCCGCCCAGGACTTAATAAAGGTTGGATAGCAATGAAATATGCTAAGATAGCAGCATGTATGAGGAGATGAAACATGCCTGAAGAACTGCCTAAATGTATAATAGATTTCAACCACGCAAACGATGAAGTTATAAGATTTGAATCGATGCTCTCTGATGACCAGGAAACCCTATCTGAAATGGAATCCGAAATTGAGAGATATATTTCTTTGACAGAGCAAGCAAATAATATAGGGGAGGAAGTTACATATTTCAGAACGAGAATTAAGGAACTTGATAAGTTGCTTACTGAACAATATGATTTAATCCAGCGAATTGAAGGACAGATACATGAATGGACCTCTATAAAAGACAAGAGAAAATTCGATGCTGAAATGATAGGATGGGAATATACAGTGAGATCGGAGCCTAATCCATTGTTGCCCGGTATGTTTCCTGTTATCCATATGAATGTTATGAAATGGAGGAAAACAGAAGATGAATAAATCCCCGCCATTCACGGGCTGTGAGGATGACAGGGATTTACACACCAACCATCTTTATAATATTTGATATAATATAAATAAGTTCTTCTTTTTTTTAAAAACGTTATCGGTTAATTTTTGCTATGTGTTTCTTACTGTTTTTTGATTGTTTAGTGTACCCTCTTGGTATCAAACATAATGCCCAACATTCCATACACTTTAAAATATGTTTATTATATCACATATAAAAATAAAATAGAAATATATAAAACACACTTCCGCATACCCTCATCTAAAAAACGAGCTGACCAAATGGCACTACATTATTTTTGCGAGATTCATACAGATTCTCATTTTGCAACATGTGAATGTCTCCTGAACAAAGAAGGCCGTGGACCGTGTGAGAATTTGAATAGTAAGAGAGATTGTATATGGGGGCAGTGGACTGAGCAGGAGGAGGAGGAGTTTAGAGCGGGGATTCGGGGGAAGTATGTTTTGAGATTGAATTCTTGATTATTCTTTTTTTTAATTACTCTTTTTTATTGCTCCTATTTTTGATTGTGTTTTGGGTTATGCTTACTTTGAGGTATGGAATTGTACGGGAATGTATGAAACACAGATAATATTATAAATATGATTTGTATGTAAAAACATATAAGTATGATAAGTGTGTATTTACATATAGAGGTTTAAGATATGTTCAAATTTACAACGAAAGAAATTGAAGAAATGGAAAAGACAGTTGATTTACTTGAGACTGATAATAGGGATAACCCGTGGATTTCAGCAGGCGGCATCATCATTAGAGAAATTGAATTAAACGGCTACAAATGGGATGTAAAGTTTGAGGTTGAAGTTATTCCGGAAGAAGAATATGAGGATTAAAGATGGTAAAAGTTCCACTCCCAAAAGTAAACGAAGAAATAAGAGACGAATTAAGGATGATGAAAGCCCGCAGGAAAGATAAGGGGCTCAGTGAGACTCTTGAATATTTAATTGGGCTGGAAGCTAGGATAAAGGAGCTTGAAGAATCCCCACTTCTAAGCCTGACTCACAACGAAATTCAAGCTATTTACGATAGTACAAATGATGTAGATTTATGGGACCCCGAAGATGATGAATTTACTGAGTGTATAAGATCAGCAAATATAAAACTGCATAAAGCACTAAGACTAGAGAATGGAGGCTTAAACAATGAATAAAAAATACGAAAACCTAACAATTCGTCAATTTGACTTGATGAAACACGCGGTAGGTCTTGATCAAGTCGGCGCAAAACCTAAACATGGGAAATATACAGCTTATAGAAATTATTTTTGCACTTGTGGAAAGGATACTAATTGGGAAACATTGGTAGAGTGTGGGGCAGCGACCTGTCATAATGGAGATCCTTCGGTTTATTATCATGTATCTGCTGATGGATTGAAGTTTATGGAAGAAGTTTTTGGATTTAAGATTGTAGAAGGGGATTGAAATGCCTAACGTCCAGGAAGAACTTTCAGACCTTAGAGATTTAATTAAAGACACTGAAAAGTTGATGGATAAATACCCTGGCCGATTTAGTTTAAAAATGAGTTTACACAGTTTGAAGGTAAGAGAACAAGAGATTTTAAAGGAGTTGAGAATGAATGGGTTATTACACTGAATTAAAATGCAAAGCTAATATAAAACCAGAACACCGTGAAAAAATAAGAATGATTGTTTTTGAAGATACTAAATGGGGGGATCTTTTTAACCACAACTTTGTAACTCTATGGAGATCTGATTTGATCCCATTCGGAGAAAATAAACTATTTAAATATGAGATTTTTGATGGGGTTTTTTAACAATAAACTGTTCAATTAAAAACTATGAAGACGAGCTAGACATATTTTATGAGTTTCTGAAAGAGATTTCATTAGAAGTTATTGAGTATAAAACGTTTGATGAAGATGACTATGAAGAAACCGAGGATGGACGTATAGAGAGATGGTATAATTATCTTACAGGAGATTCTGAGGAAATAAAGAAGGGGGTGTAATGTAAAATGTCTGATGACTACTATATTGTAATGTTTTTTATAGCACTCATTGAAATCTCTTCCATCGCATATGAGTTAAATGGAATACGGAGAGCGTTGGAGAAAAAGGAGTTGAAATAATGTCAAAAATCCTAATTATATCAAAGTGCACAGAATGTAATCACGTTGAATGGATCATGGGAAAACCCAGGTGCAAACATCCAGATATGAAACTCGAAGAACCTGGCATAGATGATGATGGGTTACTATTCCCAAGATGTTACACGGATGGAACACAAGATATTTTGGAGGATTGCCCGTTGGAGGATGAATTGGAGTTTGGAGATATTGAGTATAATGACCCTTGTTAAATGACAGTGGTTTGAAGGAGCTATAAAAGATATGACTACCATCACAGTGAATAATATAATCATTGCAATCGAGGTTGCAATTATGATCTATTTATTTTTAAGCAAATGTGTGACAATTACAGTGATTAAAGAGGATTCCCAAGAGATACTGATAAAAGAGAGTAATGAGTTTTTGAGGAAGGTTTAATAAAATGATAAATAAAAGACTGAGTAATGTATTTGGCTATTTGTTTGGATTATTAATAGATATATTAATTATAGGGACATTTATACTTTTAATAAGTTTAATTTTATACCCAATTGGCGCAATCTTGTGTCCAGAGCAGGTTATAACAGCTACCGCACACGATAATCCAGACTATATTAACGGATATCACGACGCTTTAGATGATGACAACACTGAAATGATGAGGATCCTACAAAGCCACACCGGTTTATTTTCAATGGTTGCTAACTCATATGAACGTCATTATTATGGAGGGTACTTGACGGCTAAGTATGATATGAAGCATGGAAATACAGAACGGATTAATAAATACAAAATTTGAATTAAACCTCTTTTTACATTTCTCCTTCTTTTGTGTAAACAACCTGAACCATTTCCTTAATATTTACTCTTTTTTGACTGAATCCTGGGGGGAAGTGGGGGGTTTGTTTACTTTACTGCACAACCGTTAACAAGAGAACTTGCCTATGTGTTTCGGTGTATTAAAGATCCGATGCCCCTACACTATGCAAATAAAACATTTCGTTACTGTTAAAATGTACAGTTTTGTACATCTAAAAACTCATTTTTTACCGAGAATCCCAAAATTTTATAATGTGCACAATTGTACATTAAATTCATATGTTAAAAAGTATAAAATTTAATTAAATATGTAGTACATTTGTGTACATTTACTACATGATAACGTTTTAAACATACGTTAACCTGAATAATAATATATTCTTCTTTTTGGGTTTTCAATATAGATTTTACTTCTGAAAAACTGGGTATATTTTGTTCACTCGTTTATTCTACATCATATAGGAATAGATAATATCTGGCCGAAAAACGTAAGATTTTTTGCAAAATCATATCTTAAAAACATATAGCAACTTAAAATTAAGCCGATTGATGCCTTTTTTACTGTATGCGTTTTTGATTATGTTTTCTCGCCTTAGTTAACGCTTGCATTGATGTATAAAATTGCACAGTAATGTATAAAACACAAAGATAATTATAAATATGATTTGTATGTAAAAACATATAAGTATGATAAGTGTGTATTTACATATAGAGGTTGATAAGTTATGACAAAGATAAATGAAGAACTTGTGCAGAAACTAAACGATGCAACTGAAGCCGACAATTTTGAACAGGTAATCAGTAACTATGATCTTGATACCCCCGAATCTTACTACCACGAAAAACTATGTGAGCGAGATGGTGTTGAGGTGTGGGGAGTATCTGAGAACGGGGAGGTACTTGTTTACGATGACGGGTGGTGGCTCTTAACCTGAGATTATGAAGTACCACCTTGAAGACTACGAAACTAAAGAAGATAAATTATCAGTGCTCCCGGAGATCCCGGCACTTGCGGAATACCTGAAACCTGTGATGGTTCCGCTTCCAAAGGTTAGGGAAGAAATCAGGGATCAATTACGGATGATGAAGGCCCGTAGGAAAGATAAGGGGCTCAGTGAGACTCTTGATTATTTAATCGGGCTGGAAGATCGGATAAAAGAACTTGGAAAAGGAGAGTAAAGAATGTTTGACAAACCAATCTGCGCAAACTGTAAACATTGGGACAGAAAACACGCACAAAGTGGCATATGCAACAACGAGAAATCAGAAATGTTTGAGAGGGTTGTTTATTTGGATCATGTTTGTAGACCACCATTCGAGGGGAAATACTAAATGCCTGATCCCCAGGGAGATGAAGAACGCGAATACTGTAAACTGTTGAGGTATTGCGAGAAAATAGATAGATTGGAGAAAATGAAGGAGAGTGAAATAAAATGTACGAAGTTTTTGAATGTCTCCGTTGCGGTCACATATTTGACATGACAGATGAAGCTAGGAAAAAGTTTTACAAAGCCGGGAGCAGTACGATATCATGCCCCAAATGTGGATGCGTGGGGTTGGAATATTATGATATGAGTAAACTGAGATCTGGTTGCATTTCGCGTGAAGATGGGCAGTTTTTGGATTGTGAGGATTGCTTGTATGAGCATTCACCATATGAGTGTAAAGAGTATAGAAGAGTTTTCAGGAATTATCAGATTATGACAGTTTATTTTAATAAAACCGTTGAATTGTATGCAAAACAGCAGATAGAGAATATCGAGGATGCTTTTTATGAGAGTGTAAGAAGGAGGAACGGGGATTAAAAAATGAAGGGAAGTGAATAAAATGGAATGCCCATACTGTAAAAAGAAATACTCAAATATCATCAGGCATCTCGAGAACCACGGCTGCACACACAAAGAGGCCGAGAGAATGATTCAGAGATATAAAGAAAACGGGGATCAGTGGTAAGTATAAAACATGGATTGAATTGATTAAAAAACAAACTACGGAGATAAGGCAATGGCAGAATTTCCACACATCAAAAAAACAGACGTTTTGAATGGAATTAAAGAGCAGATCATAAAACAGGGGTTGTATTACCTCACAGAAATAACAAACTGTGGGGATTATCCAACCTATGAAGACCTTGAAATAATAGCTATACTCTTGTTTGAAGATGAACAGATCGACGAATTAAAAGCATTGGGTATCATTTCAGGAGGGGAAAATGGTAAATGAAGAACTTCCAGATGAGTTATTTAACAGGGATCGAGCATTTCCATATGTTTATCCGTTAGCTCATGTTATCGGTTGGACGGATGACGAAATAATAACCTCTCTTAAAATGTATGAAGATGTTGGGATCACGGGATCTTGTGCAGGAACTTCATTAAGAACGCTTCTTCTTACATTCGTTAAATCTGATCCCGGATTTCAGTTACTTTTAACTGATTATGATATTCAATATAAAGAAGTTGATCCTTCTAATCACACACTTGAAGAGATATTAAAAACGTTTATAGAGCATAATGTAACCTCACGGCATTTGGTGTGCGTTTTTGGATATCCTGCGGGGGTTGATTTAGTAGATCTGAAATATAAATATGAGGATGAGCATACATGGACATAACTGATTATGGATTATTCATACTGTCAGTTTCGATATTATCAGAGTTATTATTAATTTTTGTTTTGTTTGCAAAAATAAAAAATCTTGAAATTAAATATAATCATCAGCTAAAATGGCATGGTGTAATGATTAGATTTATGCGCCGGGAAGGAATGATAGTGGGGGAAGATTTGATTGAATAAAAATCATGTACAAAGACGGCATTTTAAAAGATTGACCCCTAGAAAACAAGTTATGGAGCAAGTCACACTTGAAGAAGCGATTAGGAGCTGTTGCGAGATTATAAGGAAATTAAAAATTAATTTGTAGAGGGATGAGAATGGATATAACTAAACCAGAGCCTGTTTGGAGCGAGTCTTAATGAATACTCCATTCTCCTTTTTCTTCATCCCAATAAAGTCCAGCGTCGTCTTTAAGTTTATCCCATACTTCTTTTTTCGTGTCTCTATCGTCACCGTAGAAAGCCATAGCGCGATGTCTGCACCGTGGTTCTGATAAGCAACTTTCTGCGTATGCGCTCTGATCTGTGTTATACGTGAACGTCTCGCCAATCAATGCCACATGATGAGGTCGCGCTCTTTCGTCGGCTGGACCTGTGAAGATCCAGTCTGAATATCCCTCTGAAATATTAGCTGTTTTCCGTCCGCTCTCGTATGCGTCATGTGCGGCCTGATCACCCAGGAGATCAGCGTAATTATTAAGAGATGAATAGTATTTTTGCTTGACTACTTTCTCAACTTGTGTAATGTGTAGATTCTTATCGACTCTTATCTCTTTTCTTATTTTTCCTATGTTATCAATGACTATCTTTTCTTTTCCTGAGAAAACACTACCAACGAACGCCCGGATCTCATCTTGTGTCTTGCCTGCCGTGACCATTTCAGATACTGTAGTAGAGATTTGTTTTTCAGCTATTTTGTTAAATCCTTTTGAATATCCCAGGTAGAGCGCGATAAGTGCGGCGATTTCGGCTTTCTCAGTGTTTGTTAGGCTGTCTTCGTCCTCTTCTGGTTCTGCGGATTTAAAAGAGCGGTGTTTTTCTGCTGCATGTTGGCCTGCAATGAAATTTGCGGATATTTGGATTGAGAGGGCTTCGGCTTGATCTTTATTTATTTGTTTAAAAACGGATGAGAGCTTAGTTTTAAAAGTTGTGAGTGTGAAAGGCATTATCGAAAATGGGGGATGATGTTTTAAAATAGAAAATTGAAATAAGTCCAGTGTGTAGCCAAAAAGTATAAATAGCATTGGCTACATTGTAGTATATACAAGAACATAAAAGAGGTGTAAACGATGGATAAAATACCAACCCCTCCATATCTTGAATATTCGAGAAAATATAAAGTAATGTCTGTGAACGAGCTTGAAAAAGCTAAATACGAACTTGGAAATAAACTTCGACACTCTGAAGAAAAATGGGCTAATCTCAGAGAACATGGAGAAGGAGACGAAGAATATAAGGCATGGCTGGAAGTTAGGTTTATGACCGCCGAGCTCGATGTTCTAGAGAGCGTTCTGAGGTTTCAGACATTCATTGACAATTTTAATAAATAATGGCGGTGGACGTTTATGGCTCAAACAACGATCCGACCAGTTAAGCCCGTTACTGAAACGGTTGCAGATATTTCAATATCCGGCAACTATATTCATATTTCTTTTTTAGAACGAGACGACGATTTTAGAGATATTGTCAAGGGACATGGA
>Ga0172381_10005885_pt1 | contig 12360 bp, 9 predicted proteins | sample Leawel6488metaG_FD_119754 | JGI IMG/M metagenome (GOLD analysis project Ga0172381, IMG submission 119754) | Leachate microbial communities from a municipal landfill in Southern Ontario, Canada - Leachate well 64-88 metaG | ecosystem: Engineered > Solid waste > Landfill > Unclassified | place...
ACAGTTAACAACACCAGCCGAGTTGCTACAAACGGTGGTTGCCGGACACTGCGTGTCCACGACCCACTGCCCATTCTCACAAACGAGAATGTCGTTGCCGTTGCCGCAGATGCTGGCCCCGTTTGGGGCGCAGCTGTTGTCTGTGTCAGAATCACTGTCGCTGTCCGAGTCCGAATCGCTGTCTGTGTCCGTGTCAGTATCCGTGTCAGTATCGGCGCCAATGGATGTTGATGTCCCGTCGGGACAAATCAGCATACCGTCTTCAACGGTACACTCTTCCCCGTCCTCCCCATCCTCACCGTCCTGACCATCAACGCCATCCGCGCCATTGACCCCGTCAACGCCGTCTTCCCCGGGCTCCCCTTGGACTCCCTGAGCTCCGTTAAGACCGTCGTTGATGATGGCAGAAGTGCCATCATCACAGGTAACGGTTTTGGTACCGTCACCGTTGTCGGTGACGGTACAGCCTGTACCGTTCGTTCCCGCAACGCCATCAGCGCCGTCGCTAATGACTTGGACGGAACCGTCCGGGCAGGTGATGACCGCTCCCGCTGGGGAGTCAGAGACGGTGCATTCACCTCTGCTGTCATCATCCGTGTCCGAAACGCCATCGCTGTTGTCGTCCATATCCGGAGTCGAACAGGCGGCGACGAAACCCAGAACCATTACCAGACAAAAAAACTTTTTCATGATAGCCTCCTTGGCTTTTTTATCCTCTACAATCTTTGACTGCGAGGAATTTTCTCTCCACATCGGAGAATTTGTTTTCAAATTACATATCAGTATGTCCAATGGAAATATTCCATTAGCCACACAATCAAGGTAATTAAGAGTCGGGTGAGGCACACACTATTGCGCGCCCCACCCTTAACAACAAGAAAAAATCTCAAAAGAACTGTATGCCGGTCGTTATCATGACCGGAAAAACTACCGACCAATTTGGTCTCCATCCAGCTTCTCCAGAAAGACGAGCCGAAACCCCCACTTCCGTCTGGATAAACCACGCTATCGGAGACTTGCTCTCCGGACCCGGCACGGTCACCCCAAACAGTCCAGCTGGAATAATGAACCAGTGTTGTGATGGGTTCATACCCTCCACCAGAAATGTCCCCGCTCCGCCGAGGTACAAACCATTTCGCCATTGGTAAGCAACGAAAGCTCCGCTGGAATAAGCGGTAGATGATTTGTCTTGTATGGACAGACCAATACCCCCATTCAGTCCTACCAAAACATAACCCTTAACCCCAGTTGACTTTATTTCACCGCTTTCGGTAATCGTAAATTTTTTTGACATTTTCTGTCTCAAAATCAACGATACCCCAAAAGTCTGATACGCCAGGTGATTGAAATCACCCGACCTTTTCACAGTGAAAAGTGTCTCACTCCAAAGGCGGAGTTGGAATCGCGTGCTACCAGCTGACCTCTCGAGAGTCTCGTTATACGATGAACTCATCGTCGCTGGTAGTGGACGACCTTCCAGCTTCGCCAACCGCGAATTCTGTTGTACCTGCTCCACGTCTGTGTTATCCGCCCTATCCTCCAGCTTCGCAACCCTATCCGCAAGCGCGGTGTAAAAGTTTTGCAAAACAGTAAGCTGTTTTTGCATCCCCTCACAATCACACTTGAGAGCCTGGGCATTGAGGTTGTTATAGATATTTATAACATCCTCTTTCTCAGCCGATGAGAGGTGTGGATCGTTCTTCACCTGCCGTTTTTTCTTCGACACCTTTCCTGCCACCTCAACAGCTTTAGTTTGCCCACAAGGTGTCTTCTTAAGCTTGGCGATTTCCGCACTTTGATCTGCAATGGTTTGCAGATATTTCATTTCCGCATTACGGTCCGCATCCGTGCGGACTTTTTTCTCACTACCGTTTGCGAATACCGTTGCCGGTATCGCCACCAAAAAACATACGACCAAAATCAACCTTCTCATGACACTTCTCCTTTTTTTCTTCGGCTTCCTGCCGATTTCTTTCTTATTGTTGTACCTCGCCCTAAAAATAAATCAGAACGAGGATATTGTAATGTACATTATATCCGAACGCGTCTTATAACATATAAGGCGCATAATTAATATAACATATAATCATAGCACTTTTTGACATTTTTGTCAAGTGGCGATGATCAAAAATTAAGAATCTAGGAATGGGCGCTGTAAACAGAACCCATTCCCGAGATTAAGAGAAAAAACAACGACAAGGTTAAGGTTGGTCAGTTCTTCGGAACGACAAGTGCCTTTTCAAAAAAGGCTAAACACTCGTCAAATTCCTTGTCATGACCGGAGAGTTGGCCACAATCGCCTGGCTGGACAAACTTTTTGTCCAAAGCGACTGTGGTGGTGAACGCCACCGGCGACGATTTTGGCGCCGTACCATTTTTAATGGTCAGCGCGTCCACCGCCTGTTTGTCCAGGTTGTCCACTTCTACCGGCTTCGGAGCCGGCGGTCCAACTTCTGGTGCCTCATCATCCACCCCGGCCGACGGCTCGTCGGCAACTTCCTCATCGTCGTAGTTTTTATAACCACGACTGTCCATCGACGCTAAATTTTTTATTCCCAGCGCCGAAAAGACAAGAACGACGACAACTCCCAAACCGACAAGGATCAATTTGGTGTTTTCTCGGAAAAAACCAAAAACCCGATTCGGGGTTCGCGGAATATCGCCTCCGATTGCGATAGTCCTCCTCTCCGAGTTTTTTTTCTCCTTTTTTCTTGGTGACGGAGGCGGCGCCTTGGACTCCTCTGACGGACGATCCGCCAGTTCCTCGGCAATCTCACTGATCGTCGCCGAAGAAAAAGTGTTGCGGGTGACAGACGGCCGTGGAGATAGAGAAACTCCAAATTCATCATCTCCCAATCCTTCCTCGCAGATCGTCACACCCGAATTAAACGGGGGATGATCATCTTCCTTCTCCAAAGCTAGAAGCTTTCGAGAATATCTCAACGCTTCTTCTAAAGAATTTAAATTGATTTGTAGCGAATTATAACTCCTCAAAACAGCTGCCGGTCCGTCCATTTTTTCCAGCATCTCCCGAATAGCGAACAAATCGTCCTCTGAAACTTTTAATACACCTTCTTTTTTTTCTTCCATTTTCGACTCCTTTTTTTCTCCCTGCTTTTCGCAGAATTGTTTTTCGACTTTTTATAGCCGTGTTTTTTCTCTTAAAATAAATCAAAGAACAATCAAAATTCCATAAAATTTAATGGTCTCTAAAACATTGCAATATACCATATTTCCCACAATCTGTCAAGTGGATAACTAAAATTAAGAAAACCCCGCTGGAGACAAGCTCCCACGGGGTTGATTATGGCGGTACTCCACCATCTACACTGTCTGACACATTTTCCGTGTCAGAATCAAAACTCAAGACAAATATTTCCGGACTAAATGGTGGAAAAACTGGTAAAAATGTTGTCTTTTGACCAATAAACGAGCTAAATGAGCTAAAAGACTGTTTTTTCACCACTTCCGCAGGTTTTGCAGGTTTTAGAGGCTTTTTCTTAGCCTTTAAAACCGGTTTTGACAAAATTACAGTTGATTTGGCATATGTATCATCCACATTTGACTCTACCAACACTGATGTGTACGGCGTTCGCTCAGGGTCAGGATGACACGGTGGACGGGTCCAAATAAATTCCTCTGTTCCATTCACCCCGACACTACTGTGTATGGGATTCGCTTCAATCGGGATGACGGTATAGTTTGAGTTTATCATAAAAGATATTCCTACACCAATAATCACAATAAAAGCAAAAAGCGTTAAGATAACTATTTTAAGATATCTATTTTTCTCATCGATCAGCTTTTTAAGAAAAAATATCTTTTCATCAAGTTTTAGGACTTTATCTATCAATGTTTCTTTCTCGCTTGTCAATATATCCCTTCCTGTTTCCAAAATTTTTTTTTCTTCATTAACCTTTCTAATCCGAACTTCAAAAGCGTCATTAAGACTTCTTAAAAAATCAACTTCGGCTTTTAAAGAATTTACTTCAGTTCGCAAATTTTCAATCACATCTTTCGCATTTACCATTACCATTTTTCACCTTCCTTCGAGTTTTTTTACATATAAAAAGGACCTCTGTTATTAAAACACAGGATGAGGAGGAAGTCAAGAGGATTCATTTCCAAAAAATGCTGTCATCCCGAGCTTGTCGAAGGATCCTTTATATTCACAGACGACAATTCAAACGGTATTGTGCTTGAAAAGTAATCTACAAATATGCAGGATCCTTCCACTACACCCGACCAATTTATTATATTTGGTCGGGTTTCGGTCAGGATGACAAGAAAAAAGAAGTCAAGTCCTATATTTTCTTCTCGTAATCATCAAAAATTTCTTTGGAATTACCACTGAAATTTATGGTGAATTTTTAAAAATCTTTTTATAACTCTCAATTAATTCTTTAGTTTCATCGCTAATTTTTCTATTTTTTTCAAATTCATCCAAAACATCTCTTTGCGCATCAAATAATATTTTTTCAGTTTCTTCCGTGGCTTTACCGGAATCAATCATAGTATCTATATCTTTCAAAGCTTGTTTATCACTTGCACTACCATGAGCCAACAAATCATTCCGTAAAACCGTATCCGATGATAAATCCACTTCGTCACTATCAGATTCTGTCGCTTCTTCCATATTTGATAATGACAGAGTGTTTGTATCATAAGGATTAGTTGTAGCAAAATGAGCATTAGCAATTTTTTCTATTTTTCCTTCTGGGGTTACTTTTTCCACCACACCTGCACCCACTGGAGACGCAACATGCTGGTCCGCTGTATTGATAATATCATCCGGTGCGTATTTTTCTGCTGAAACAAATGGCTCTTGAAAAGCCGGTGGCACTGCAATGTGACGCGAACTAACATCCAAACTACTATCACTTATTATCTTTGCTGAAAAACGTTTATCCAAAAAATCAAGATTACTATCATGTAAAAATTCTTTGACATCACTGCGTAATAATCCCAATAAACCACCCAGTACCGCACCTCCAAACATCCAGAGCGGTTGACGCGTGTTTTTTATTGTTTTTTCCAATCGTTTAATTTTTTCCTTAATTTCTCCACTAATTTTTCTATTATTTTTCTCGGATTTTTCTCCCAAATCATGCAAAACATCATTGATATTTTCCATTTTCATCGCCACTTCCGATTCTTTCTTCCGTGCACGATATACCAAATCTTTTATTCGACTTTGTTGCAGACGATCTTTGACCAAGCCGGTATCCAGATTAGCTTGCAAGCCATTGATAGTATCAAATATTTTTTGTAATTTATCTAACTTTAAAAGATAATTAGCATTAATCAGCTGTCTTTCAGTTTCATCTAAAATATTATTAGTCCCTTTATAAAATTTTTCCTCAGCGGATTGTCGACTCATTTGTTCCAAAGACCCACCCACAGCCGCTCCGGAAACAACCGCACCCACCACTCTGGCCACAGCAGATTCTTTCTTGACCGCCATCATCACTCCACCGCCCACTGCCAAAGCCCAGGCATTGATTGCAACTTTTTCTCCACCCACCCATTCACCTTTTGATATTTTCAACACAGCTTTGGTTTTTTGTAAAAGCCAACTTTCTTTGCCTGTTTCTCCGGCTCTTTGTTTAATATTCTCAACTGTGCGTTTCGCCACCATATCATTTCTAAAAGTCAGCCCCGTGGTCAAAGCCATAGCCTGAGCCAAAACCATTTTTTCTTTTGAACTCGCATCACTATATTCCGGCGAGACATTGAAATAATTGAACGCATTTTTCACAAACTCTTTCTCTGAAGCTTGAACGGTTTTTAAAAAATCTTCTTGTTCAGATGGTAATTCCGGTTTTCCCGTATGTATATTTTCTACCAATTTTTTTCTATCTTTTAACCAAGATTTGGTGGTTTGTTCCCGTAAAGCATTACTCACGATCACAGCTAAACGATTTTGATCAAAAAATTCATCCATTACTTTTTCTCTAATTCTTTTCTCCACATCCGCCTGATTTTCTTTTTTACCAAATAAGCCGTTGATTTTTTTGCTGGCTTTGTCTGTCAGACTTTTACCAAACTCTGATTTCATAATCGCCGAACCGCCAATCCGACCACCGATCAAAACTCCACCAGCAATTAAAACTCCCAATCCACCGGTACCAGCCGCGACCATACCCACCCCGGCAGACAAACCAATATTTGCTAAAATCTTACCAGCAAAACCGGCTTTAGCACTCGGATTTTTTTTATTCATCTCCGCCAAAAGTTCTCGAGTAAATTGTTCTTCCATCGCTTCTGACATCACTTCATAAGCTTCTTTCGCAATATTTCCCTGTTCATCTTCATTATGCACCAATCCATTTTCATCCGTGTATTCTTCTCCGTTACTCAAATGTGGTGCCATCTCATCAATCTTGGCTTTAATGATTTTAATAAATTCATTCTTGTCTCCTTGCTCCAATTTTTCTTTTAACAGATCAGTCTCATCTTCACTCAACATTTTCAAAATTTCTCGCGGAGGGATATCCACAATTGCCTCATCGTCCAAAGTTTGCTCCAAATCTGATTTATTGGCATTAGTTTTAATTTCTTGTTGGGGGTTGAATATCTTTTTCCAATCTTCATACTCTTTCTTCAATTCGTCAAATTTTTTCAAATATACTGGCAACTTTTCCGGAACATCTTCTGGAAATTTTTTTATTATATTATTAAATTTATTGACCGGATTAGTTTTGATTTCTTCCAACCTGGCGATAAATTCCGGCAAACTTTCCCCCATGGCTAAAACTATTTCGTTTCCTATATTTAAATCAGCTTGCATCTTTTGCAGATCTGCAGTCATAAAACTCACCTTATTCGCGTAGCTATTTATAAGATTTTCCACTGCTTGATTAATTTTCGGCCATTCATCTTTTTGTTGTTGTTCCACCTGAGCCAACTCCGTGGATAAAATATGCAATTCTTTCGGTAAACGACCCGGAGATTTTTTTATTTTTTCCAACCGTGCCGTCAATTCGACTAGATTAGGCTTGACCGCAGTATGATAAAAAAGTGGATGATGACTAAGCATCTCCAAAATCAGTTGATTTTGACATATTTTTGTTTTAAACAATTCTCTTGTGGCACCCAAATTACGATCAAAACCTGATTCTAAATCTCTAAGTTCGCTGTCAAAATTGTTCCAATCTGCTGAAAGTTTTTCATATAAAACATCCATTTCTGCATATAGATTTTCCAATTTTTCTCTTTCCTCATTATCAAATTTCATCTTAGGTGGAATCAATGAATTTTTTAAATTTTCTATCATTTTTTCTGTTTCTAGCAATTTTTCACCAAATTCCTCGACCTGTCCGTCAAGTAAACGCAGAGAATCAGTAAAACTAAATGAATCAATAGCAAACGGCGACTCACGTGCTTCTTTGATATCTTTATTTAATTTTACCTGCTCTTCTTGCTTGACTCTCAATCGGTCACCCAATACCCTCAAATATTCTTTACTTCCTGTAAGTTTTTCTTTATCCTCCACTTCTTTCATTTTTCGCACTTCCTTTTCAGCTTTTTGTTTTTCTTCTTCTCTAAATTTTCTATCGGCTTCTTGCTCTTTTTCTTCCGCTTTTTTAATTTCCTTTGCCTCATCTCTTTTTATTCTTTCCACTCTCTTTTTTTCCACATCTTTTTCTTTGGCTTCAACAACTACTTTTTTAAGACGAGAAATTTCTTTTTTTGATTTTTCAAAATCAGTGTGCATAGCCGCCACCCGTGGTGCTGTATCTGCAATCTCACTCCCCGATTTTTCTCTTTGTATCTTATCTAAATCATCTTTAAAAACTTTAATGTAACTTTTAAAATCCTGAATCATTCCTTGTTGTTTTTTGTATCTTTCTTTCAAGATCGGTGCTAAATCCAAATGTTCAACATCCGCTTGTACATCATTTTCCGCTTGTATCAACCAATCTTCAATTTCTTTAATTTGCGCCAAGGCTTTTTCCACGCGTGGCTCAAGTTCCGGAGTCACACTTTTAATATCTTCATATTCCTGAAAAAAATCTTGAACTTCTTTTTTTATTTCATCGGCTTCCTGAACTAATTTTTTTATTTTTTCAGTTGTTTGTCTAAAATTATTTACTTGCCTTTTTTCAAAAGCTTGTTTTAAATTTTCTTGCTCAGTTTTAAAATTTTGACAAAAAATTTCCAGTGTTGCTTTTTTTGTGCGTATTGATAAATCCATCTTGGTTGCATCCGTAGCACTTAATTTATTTTCTAACTCTTCTATCCAACCTCTATTATTTTTAATGATTTCTTCGACTTTTTCTTTTTCCTTATTCATAACATCTTTTTCCCAAACATCCACATTATCGACCGGCAAAATTATAGTATCTGCTCCGGTATCCACTTTTTTATTTTTAACATCAACCAAAGGAATCGGTTCTTCTTTGACTTCCGGTTCTTCAATTTCTTCAATATCTTCATCTCTAATTTTTTCACCCTCACCAGTAAATAAACTTTTATCATTCACCAAAGTGTGTTGTCCAAGATATGTAAATTTCGCATCCAAAGCCGAACCTTTAAATTTAGCATAGATTTCCCTAACTTTTTCCACTTTTTTATTGTCAATTTCAGCTTCAGCCAATAATCCATCTATCAACCCAATAAATTCTTGACTTTGTTGTTTAACTTCTTCCGCCGGTGAAGATTCTGTCGCCAATAAAACCGCTGTCCTTATTTCATACAACTCTCGCTTTTCTTTAGACACTAAATTATTAAAAACTTCATTAAATTCTCTAAGCAAAGTACTTACCTTTTCTATATCAGTTGTTTCAACGATCTTTTCTTTAATTTTTTTTAAAAAAATCTCCAGATTATCAAAAACTAATTCCTGGTTAAACCTAATTTTTTTTATATCCGAGTTAGACAAACCACTGGCAATCGCCTGTTCTATTTTTGCTTCCAGCTCTATTTGTATATCACGAACCCAACTCAAAAGTTTATTACTACGAGTTTCCTTTTTTTCTTTTCTAACTTTACCTTCCTTTTTTTCTTTTTTCAATTCTTTTTTTTCTCTAAATTTTCCCTTATTTCCTTCCATATAAAAAATTATTCTTCAATATTTTTTAATTTATCCAAAATCTTTTTCATTTTTTCCGCATCAGAAATTTTTAAAAATTCTTGATGTAACTCTTTTTGTTCTTTTTGTAAAACTTTAAGCAACTCCTGCCACTCCAGCAACAGTTTTTCCATTTTTTCCACCGTAGCCTTATCTATTCCGTGGCCAACAGATTTATTATTTCCTCCAACATCCATATTTATTCTTGTTTTAATTTTTCCGCTGAAGTCAAAAACTCCTCGGCAAATTCTCGCAAACCGACTGCTACTTTATCTTCCAAGTTTGGAATATGCTCGGCAAAAAATATATTCATTTCTTTAGTATCAGGCTGATCTTTCATTAAATCAGCAAATTCATCTAACGCCTCTTTGTCTAATTCTTTAAGTGCAATCAGCCCCACTCTTTTTTGTGCTTCCATGGCAATTTTTTCTGTGTATTCGGCACGAAAATTTTCCGGCACACTATCCAAACCGGCTTGCTTGATAAGATTTTCTACAAATTGTGCAATAAGGTCTTTTTCCATAAAAATATTTTATAATATTTAAGGGATCCTTCGACTCCGCTGGTGCTCCGCCCAGGATGACAAAGGAGAAAAAATTTTAGTCAAACAATAAATGATGTTTTTTATGTTTAATAAGCACCCAAAATATTCCAAAAAATGCCCCGACAATAAATCCAACTCCGACATTCAAAATAAGATTCGGTCTGGCTGGCCAACGAGACACGAGCGGATCACTCACAATTTTCACAGTAATATTGCTTCCGGCATATTCAAAAGCACGCGCTGATAAAATCCGTGCCACAGCACGAGACATATCCATTGCATCGTCCTGTGTATCACTGTAAGCCACAATTCTCATAATACTCGTACCATACACCATAGAGGCCACTATATCTTTTTGCCATTTCTTACGACGAGAGCGTTCCACCATGGCTGTCCATTTTTCTTTATTAAAAGTCGTTTCCGAATCATCAATCACTTTTTTATAAAAATCAGTGGTATGAATAATTTGTGTCAAACTCTCCCCTACTTGCTCGGCGGATTTAAGCTGAGTAAATTGATCCGTACCAAATTGATCTCGAGGCATAATCAATACCTGGCTTTCAGCACTAAATTGTCGAGGGAGAAAAATACTGACTCCTAAAGAAATAAGTGCTAAAATCAACCCGGAAAAAATGATAATCGCCAATGATCTGTGTTTTTTAAACATATGGAATTAAATTAGAAAATAAATAATTTTATATTAATAAATTTTATTATAATCCGCTTCACCGGCAAAAAACAATGCGGCATCTATCTCAATGATTTTTCCCGCACGCCAAATTTTCAATTTCTCGCTTTCTCCAAAAGAACTAAACAATTCCACACCATCTTGCCAACTCTGTCCATTCAACTGTAAAATCACATCTCCTTTTTTTAACACCGACTTGGTTGACCAAATTTTATTCACTGCAAATCCAACGGTTTTGACTCCATCAATCACAATGGGAAATTCATAGTCAAACCAACCAACCGCACCAAAAGTTGGATATTTTATTTTCTGACCACTTAACACTTGGGGTAAAATTTTAGAAATCGCAGTAATTGGAAAAATTGTATTGTTGTCTCCAACAAAACCCACCACCCAACCACGCTTATTTACCACCAGCTGTCCACGACTATAATCATTGTCCAATACATAACCCCGATTGAAAGCTGAATCTAAATGATCCACTTGCGTAAAATTTTGTTTTTGTCCGGAAAGCAAATCACTGACCCAACGACTACCATCATAGATAAAGACATCTTCATTGCTTACGGTGTCTTCAAAAAAACTCACAACTTTAAGCTGAGCGTCTGATTTTTTTTCTTGTTTGTTTAATAAAGAAATTTTTAAATATACCAAACCAGTATAAATATCGCGACGAGTGTCATCCACAATATAAATTGCACCAACTGGACCGACTACAAATGAATTTTTAAAATCAGAAACTACCGTCTTGATTGGCAAAAACACCACCCAACCATCCGAACTAACTGCCACAGCATCACCCAGCTTGTTTTTTAAACTAAAACTTTTGTTTCCCAAAGGAGCTGAACTTTCATAAACAAAAAATATTTTTTCTTGCAAATCTTTGAGAATCGCATTTTCCATCTGCGAGGTATTTTGTGTATTTCTATTTTGTGCCACAATCCAGGTGCTACCAATATCTGTATTCGGCCATACCCAACCCAAGACTATAATCGCACCGGTAGCACCGGCTAAAAGACCAAAAAATACAACAGTTAAAAAAATCTGAATTCTATAAAATTGCTGTTGTTGTTTAATGTCGATATTTTTCTTGGGCAAATGAGGAGGTTGGGTCATATTATTTCCATCTTACAAGTAATAAAAATAGGATTAACAAAACGATATTAAAGAAAAAAAATACAATCTGTTTTTTCCATTCAATACCTCGAGCGGTCAAATTGAAACGGATAATCAACCAGAAATTATACCAAAACCAAATCATCAAAATCGCATTGATCAAATAACCGAGTGGCCAATACCAAATAACAAACGATAATTCATAAATCAAAATAAAAATTACAATCAAACCGAACCAGTATCTTTTAGAATAATTCAAGCCATACACCTTCCACCACCAACCAGCGACTAAAGCGGAAAGTCCGGCACCGAACAAGGTACACAACCAAAAATAATTTTGATTGATAATTTGAAAAGCCAGCATGGCATAAATACCGCCCCAAAATCCAGCCAAACCGAACGCATCCATCAGAAATAGCCAGCGACGATACGGCTTGACCACAAAAGAAAGTTGATTGGCTTCTTCGGCTTGTGGCAACAACCAAAAACTGATCGAAGAAAAAAGCGCGAACGCAGTGGCCAAAATCCGCCACGACCACACCCACTCCACAAAAATAATCAGACTCAAAATCGCGCCCAGACTAAAAAAAATCAAAGAGATGAAGTGACGAAAACGATTTATCTCTTTTGGATAATAGACCAATCGCACAAAAATCGCCCACAAAAATACTCGTACCCCGAACCAAGCTGATAAAATCCACCAAGAAGTGATGTCTTTCAGCCACCACAATAAAGCGATATTGATGATCGCGTCAATCATTGCCGCTAATTTGGGATGAAAAGATATTTTATTTTTCACATTGATTCACTAAATCTTAACTCATCGTGAGTTCTTCACGAAAATGTGGTAAAATTAAAGTATAAACAATCTAAATTTAAGACTTTAATTTTAACACATTTTTATGAGGAACAATAATTATCCACAGGGTAAATTACCTA
>Ga0172381_10005886_pt1 | contig 12356 bp, 2 predicted proteins | sample Leawel6488metaG_FD_119754 | JGI IMG/M metagenome (GOLD analysis project Ga0172381, IMG submission 119754) | Leachate microbial communities from a municipal landfill in Southern Ontario, Canada - Leachate well 64-88 metaG | ecosystem: Engineered > Solid waste > Landfill > Unclassified | place...
GCAAACGGTTAGCTATCTCGGACGCGGCAGACAAAACTCCTCTTCCAGGATTAAGCAAAAGGCGGCTGAACGCGCCTGCGGCAGTAGGGTTGAACCGGGAATTTACATCTAAGCCGGTGCTATAATCAATAACTGCTTCTGCGGTAGAGCCGGAAAGTATGGTCATCGGAGTGCCTACTACATTTCCCGCTCTTCCCAATGTCGTAGCAAGAAGCCGCTTATACCCGGCCATCTCCGCCTTAAGCCCGGAGATAATCTTAGTTTTTTCATCTAAGCTCTTAACAACTGCTCCTGCTTCTTCCTGCACCTTGGATATTGCCTTTTTAAAACCCTCTCTCCCTATCACCGCGCTGCCGATATTGCGTATGGCAAAACCTGCCATGGCCCCGGCTAAAGCATACATACCCCAATTCTCTCCAAACCACTCTCTGTTTTTAATCCTGTCAAAGGCTATGCCTGCGCCGGCGCCGATAAATGTGGAAGCAGCCGAATTTACGCTTAACGCTTTTGAGGCAAGGCCGGCAACCGGACTTGCAACTTTTCCTAACTTAAGGCCTGCGGCTGAAGTCCAGGATGATATTTTAGATTTGAGATCCCCTAACGAACGAATAAACCTAAGGTTTCGGAAATCAACCGAGGCATCCTTTAATGAAGATAAACCTCTAGATACGCCTTTGGATAAAGCTGAACCGCCTGTGAGCGCTCCATAAGTAAGAGCCATGGATAAGGCAGTTATTTTTCCGGCATTATATAAATCAATGGCCTTTCCTGAAGAGATTGTATTAGTATAACCTACGCCTAAACTGTAGCTTACCCAGAACTGGCTGGACGGAGAACGCAGAATCCTGGTAACAAGGCCGCTGCCTTTTGCCGCCGGCAGGAACCTTGCAACGCCGGGAAGTAAAGAACTGCCGACAATAAGAGCCCTTTCCCAATTGCTTAAGCTCCTGCCGGAGAAACGCGCGCTAATTTCTGACGCCCCCAGGATTGCCCCTGAATAAAGAGTAGTAGTAAGGGCAACGCCGGAAGCCCGGTTCAACTGAAGGGCCCTGCTTAATAGCCTGCCCCCACGGAAGGCTGCGGGAGCCATGGAATAACCGGCAGTGAGCAATTTCTGGGAAAGCGGAGCGGTCTCTCCCTGGATCCCGTAGACAGCATTGTTGGCATTATATAAAAGCGAATTAAACGAACCTCCGTACCTGCCGACAAAAGCCACTCTTGCAATCTTACTTAAAGTAGATACCTGCTTAACGGTTTTAATAGCACTGCCCAAGCCGCCGATACCCGGAAGCATACCTAAAGCAAGATCATTTACTGTATTCAACCCAAGATTCCACTCTCCGTTTGTGCCGCCATAGTAGAAAGCCACTCCGCTGCCGGCAGTCATAAGCCCCATAGCCGCCACAAGCCCGGCTGCGCTCCCGGTTTCGCCCCAACCCGGGACCCAGGCAGTAGCAATGCTGCCTGCGGCCAAAAGGCCCCCTGCGCTATAACCACCTGCTTCTCTCCAGGTCACCGCGTCATCAACAATGGCAAATGGTATGATATCCTTGGATATCCCAAAGCGGGGGTCATTAAATATCTCTCCGAGCTCCTGGTAGAACTGCTGAATACTCAATCCCTCTTTTTTACATAAAAGGTTGATTTCGCGCCTTAAGTCCTCGGGTTTTTCAGCGATATCGCTGGTTTTAAACTGCCTGACCTCTAGGTTCTGGTCAACTACCTTGATATCAATATCGCGCTGTAAATCATCACGGCCGTCGGAAAACGCCTTCTTAAACCGACCAGGTATATTCCTGCTTAAAGCAGAACGGATAGACTTTGCTTCATCGCTGTCTTTCGGAAGCACCCGCAGGCTGTTTTCCATACCGATAAGCTGGCCTATATGCTGGCCGGCAAGATACTGGGCTATACTGGCCCGGTCGCTTGGATTGCCGCTATTATCATAGTAAAGCTGCGATTCCAGCTTACCGCCTTTGTCGCGATAGACATAACTGGAATACTCTCCCATTTGCCCTATATGCTCAAATATCTTATCGCCGGACTTTAAGGTGATTTTCTCTTCGCCCTTATTGTCAATTACCCTGACTTGCACCGCGCCGTCCTTAAAGGTACGCTGTTCTGTGTAACCGGCAAATACCTTCCCTGAACGCGCGTCCAATATTACGGTTTCCCCGTCGGGGACCGTATACGAATATCTTCCTCCCTGTTCAAAGGTTTCAGTAATGGTCCTGGTTGCCGTAGGCGTTAAAACCATAGCCACGATCTCGCCATCAGATGAAAGTAATACCCTGCCATCATAAGAGGCGCCGTTGTATTTAACGGCTAACCCCTTGGTATTGACGCCATCTTTATCCGGGTCTTCAATCGTCATATTCACTTCCATCCCGCCGGGAAGTTCTGCTGGGCCTTTTTTATAATGAATCCGGACGGGTTTCCCTTCAGGGCCGCCTAATAGGTAAGCACCTTTTGCGGTATAGGCGATTCTTGCTCCGTCAACCGACTCTATCCAGGGCATTGTCGCCGGGCCGATCTTCTTTCTGACCACATTCGGCCGGGAGTCAAGGTCTTCCGAAGTATCCGGATTCTTAATCTGTATTAGATCTTCTCCGTCAATAGCCGCTATGCTCCCGTCGTTAATCGCATAGGCGATCGTGCTCTGCGGGTCATAAAGCCTATTATTCTTATTATCTCTTAGATAATACCGGCCTTCGGCTATGACGAGCTGCGCGGATTCATCCAGACGGCCTTCTTTGATGTAAGCCAATATTAACGCCGAGACCGCTTCAGGGTTATCCTTCTGAAGCTCAACAAGGTCAAACTTACCTTCTTTATTTAAATACCTGCTTAATTCAGGATTAGTATCGGTAATCGTATCTTGCAGGGGGATGGCGGCCACCAATGCCTGGTTTTCAGCAGCCACAGGGATAAAGCCGTTCTTGTGGCTGACATATTCCCCGCTGCCGTGGAATTTGATGTTATCCGGAATGCTCTTAGAGCCGTCTTCAACCTTCGCTATGTAATCTTCAAACGGGGTAAGCGGATGGTCTTCCTCGCCTTCAAACTCGCCGTAAACTGTCCCGCCCTGGTATTTGTAGCTTAATCCTTTGGCCAGGGAAATCGGGTTGAGATTAAACTTGCCACTCTCGTCAATAACCATAATTACCGGCATCAGCGAATCACCACCGGCAGAAAGTATCCCTTTTGTGTTAGCGAAAACTTCATTATCGAGCTGGTTCAGCGAGCTTACTTCAGGCAGCGAAACGCCTTCACTTTCATTCTTATCTTTGGCGCCCATCTCTTTACCCGGCTCTACAAAAGACAACCCGCGGACGAGATAACCTACTGACTCCCCGCCTTTACCGTCAACATTCTTAATCCAGTCCTGGGCTGCCACGCCTCTCTTCTGAAAATCCCCGCTATCAATCTGCTGCCGGATCTCAAAGAGCCCTTTTTCAAAATCAACCCGCTCTCTCGGTGCCTGCCATTGCCCATCCCTATCAATCAAATAAGATACCAGTTCGTCAACACGGGTATTAACTTCGCTGCCATCCTTAGATGTAAATGGAACGTCTTCCGGAGCATTAAAATAAGTATGCGCGATCATCGCTCCGTTTAACACAACGCCGGAAGCGCCGAAGGTAAATCTATCGCCCTTGTCCGCGCCAAGATAATTAACAGTCAGCCTGCCTGCGGCATCCCGGCTTAATCCCCACGGCAGGGTTTTTTCTTCTGACGCCTGGGCGTCCTTGTTACGCGCGGCAACGTTTGTATATTGCAGGTTTTCCGCCTGGTCAATAATCCCGAAATTAAACTTGCCTTCTTCCGCTTCTGCGCGGCCCATACTTACCAGTGTCGCGCCCTTAAGATTGACCAGCCCGCGCTCAACGGAAGAAACATCGTAAACAAAATCTTCCTCCAGGCGAAGCATACCAGGCGCGGGGGCTTTACCGGGTTGCGTGGATGCGTCCTGGATAGTTTGAATACCCGCTGGAACAAAAGGCAGGCTGTTATACCCGTATAAAGGCACTCTCTGCTCGCCCTGCATAGCTGAAGCCTGCAAAGCCAGCCGGGCAAGAGAAGCTTCCTTATCGCCCGCAGAAACCTTGATGCTATCTAAATCGCTTATTCCCTGCCCATTATTATAGGTATAGGTACCCGAAGGAACGGCCCCTTTGCCGCCTTCCGGATCAAGCAGGTCGCCCTTAACGGTAACCGTGTAAGAGACCCTGGCGTCCAGCTTGTTCTTTTCTTTTTCACGAGGAGATAATTCATCGACAGAAGCATCAAACTTCTGCGCCTGGCCAAGGTAAGTCCGTTGGTAAAGCATGGCGTTTTCAATTGCCCCGTCCTTGCCGAAGACCACCGGTTGAGCGGCATCTTTACTTAAAACAACGGAGAGCGTATTATCCTGATATTCATTCTTGGCTATCTGCGTAACTAAGCCGTTGATTGTTTCTACGTTATTCTTATCCAGGCTGCTGGCGATCTCCACATTCTTTTTCTGCAAATCAACCCTGGCGCCGTTAACCTGCCACCTGGCACCTTCGGCAAAGGCAAGCATGGCAGAAGACTTTTCATCCACCGAAAGTTTACCAGCCTCATCACGCGCCAGCATCAAGCCAAAGTCGCCTTGGGCTATATTGACCGCCCTATCCACTTTCAGGCTATTTATTTTCTCCCCGGAGAATGTTTCTCCATCGTTAAGCACATCCAACTCTCCATCCTTATATAATATGTAAGTCTTAAGGCGAGTGGCGACAGTAGGATTGCGCGGCGTATCAGGCGAACTGCCGGGACCTTCAGGCCTAAGGGCCGGTACGGCATTTTCTCCTTTAATAGTAAGGGCGAGCGTGCCGTCAAACTCTCCCCTGATAGAACCGCTGGTTAATCCATAAGGAGCTGCAAAGCCCGTTGCTTCAGCTGTGCCTGCCCAGGCCTCATCTGCTGCTAAATCCGCCTTAGCGTAAACCTTGCCTTCAGCCTTGCTTGCGGTAATCAGTATTTTCTCCCTGTCTTTTATGGCAAAGTCAAACCCGCCGGTTACACCCTCTATCTTATGCGATACCCCATCTAAATCTTCAGAGTATTCGGTATTAACCTCTATCCCTTCCCTTATGCCTGTGCCTTCGCCAATACCCCAGAGGACCTGCGCAAGCGGGTTATTGGCATCCGCCAGCTTTAACCCTCTGGTCTCAATACCGACGTCCTTGCCAATGATTTCAGCACCGGCGTATTGGCGTGTTTCCTGCGGGCCAAAGGCCAGGCGTCCAACAACCATACCCAGCTCTCCGCCCCATAGTACATGCGCGTAATAAAGATCGTTATTCCCTAACGTAAGCTTACGCCCGCGCATCTCGTCAGTGGAACCGATATTCGTCAAATAATCCCCTGTTCCCCCATATAATATATCACCTTCGGCCATTACCAGGCCATCGCCGGTAAGGCGAGCCCTGGAGCCTTGAGCGTTTAAATCAAAGAGGATGTCCTGATCGCCGTTAACCATCGTGGCGCTATAAGATCCGCTCTCGGCAAGGCCGGAAACCGCGCCCTCTGCACCGGCTGCCGTGGAAAAATTCTTGTTAGTAGCATTTACATTGTTGACCCCGAGATTATTGAAAAATGGATCGTCGGATTGATACGCCCAGCCGGTGGCCTTCACTCCACCTTCTTCATCAACAACCGCCACGACTCTGGAGCTTAAGCTATATTCGCCTTCTTCAGAGGTAAGAGGCGCGCCTGCCACAGGAAGCTGGAACCCTTCCATCGGCGTGCCCGGCAGATAGAGAACGCCATTGCCCGCGGAAACCCCGATCCCTTTTTCCTTCAGGAAACTGGGGGATAATTGCAGATTGGACTCGGGGTCTTTACTGAAAGTCTCAGAATCCGCATAAACCGAATACGATGATACGCCGTTGACTAACACCTCACGCCGTGACTTAAGCTTACCTTGCCCGTCAAAATATAAGTTCTCTTTCCAGAGAGCAGACCCTTCTCCGTTTGCCCAATAATTACCTGTAATAGCAAAGAAGGGGGCCTTATTGTCAATATACAGTTTCTGATGAGCCTGGCTGTAAACCTGGCTGCCCCACCTGTTCTCCAGGCTTAACTGCCCCATAGACTGTGTGCCAATCCGGCCTTCCTTGCCGGCCAAAGGCTTCAACACTTCATTATAAGTCAGCCTTGCGGTTTGCGCCTTACCTTCGGCGTCAATATAACCGGTCATAAAACTCACCGGCAAATTAAGCGCTCTTCTGAAAGAAGGGATAGTTGCCGCTATACCGGTCAGATTCCTTACCGCTCCCTGCTGGTAGATGTCATGGGCTAACTGGCCCCAGCCAGCCATAAAACTGCTCTCCTGGTCCTTTTCACTTATTGACTGTAAAGAATAAGTGCCGTTACCGATGCTAGCCCAGATATTGCCCTGCGCGTCCTGATACTTTGTCCCCCTTAGAGGATTGTTCAAAAGGAGCCCTACTGCGCGCTCTACGGCAGTAAGGTTGGCTACAGTGCCATCACCCAGGATCAGATTGACATTTACGCCATCGCCTGTTACCGTACCCTGGCGAAGGTTTTTGGACATTTCCTGCCTTAATAACTCCGGTGTTTTCGGGCTAAAAGTATAAGTCAAGCTCTGCATATAGGATATTTCACCCAGGACAGACTGTTCGCGGCCAATGTAGCCAAAGCTGGCAATGTCCAAAGAGTCCCTGGAGAGAGCGTCCATAGTACTTTCCCATACCCCGGATTTAGGGTTAAATACCGCCCCTTTGATTATCGTGGATGACTGGTCAACACGCAGCTGTTCTATCCTCTGAGGAGCAACAAAGCTCTCTGCCAGGCCCCTGGCCGCGGCTGTGCCGGCATCCACAATAAAAGAAGCCATAACCGGAGTAAGATTAGGGTTATGTTTGATTATCTCCGCTTCCATCTTTGCCGCGCCGATAGTCAAGACGCCGCTTAAAAGGCCCCTGCCCATATTCTGAAACAGGCTGCCTTCCCGGCTGACTGCGGACTGCGCGACAGAACTTATGGCGCTGGCATACGGCAGGCTTTGCAGGTCATTATCGGTTAATCCAAGCAATTCAGGCTTCCTGGTAATTATCTCTGCCACGCCGCTACCGGCTAATCCGGCGATCAAATCTTGTTTGCTGCTGCGCCAGTTAACTCTGGCATATTTGCTAAAGCTTCCTTCGTATAACGCGCCATTAACCACGGTGTTTACCGCAAGGCCGACAACCTTGCCGATGAACATAGAAGCGGCAGCGCTCTTAATGCCTAATTTCTCCTGGGCTAACCGGGTAGCGTAAGTAGCGCCTAAATTAGTCAATCCAGCGCTTATCCCTAACTTAAACCAGCCCATACCCTGAGCCGCCATATTATCTAATCCGCCGATTGACCCTAAGAAAAACCCGGTAGTAAGGGCAGAGGCTAATGCCGCGTTCTTCTGGCTCATGCCGGTTATGGAGAAAAGGCTGGAGCTTAAAGAAGCTACCTGGGCGTTCATAAATCCCTGGCCGATTTTGGCGAAGTTGTAGGAAAATCCCGGATCTTTTACGCCTAATTGCACCAGGCCTCTTGAATTTAAGCCGGCAGGCTTGCCGAAATTCAGGGCGTTCATCGCGGAAGGCGTAACCGCGCCTAAGGCCGCTCCGCCCGCAGCGTAGAGAGCCCAATCTTTACCGAACCAATCTCCGGTCTTCATCTTATTCACCGCTATCCCGGCGATGGAACCGGTAATGGCATAGCGCGTTGCGGGGCTTAACTTCATAAATGGATCAGTGGCATTAAACCACTTCTTGGTATAACTGGATAATCCGCTCATGGCAAAAGAGGTCCCCAAACTGAAGGCAACATCTTTAATAATCCTTCTCTCCGCGGACTTACGCATAGAGGATATTTCATTATTCAGACTGGACATTACGGAATTAGAATATTCGCGCATCTGGGATTCAGTAGCGGCAGGCGTCCAGGAATTATCCTTGGCTCCCAAGACCTTCTTGGCCTCGCTATCGCTTAACAAGGCCATGCCCGCAGAAGATTGTTCCGTAATTAAGGCATAACCGCTGAATTGCTCAATGAAATTCTCTAAAGGCAGGAACTCTTCCTTGTGCTGATTGCTGAAATAAACCTTGTCTTCGCTAATGCGGGTCACCAGGACATAGTGGTCGCCGTCTAAATGAGCGATAAAAGGCACAGGGACATCCCCCTGCGAGGACAGTCTCTGTTCTAATTTTACCGGATAAAGTTTAACGCCGAAGAATTCAGAAGCCTTAGCTAAGGCATAAAGGGAGTTCATGATCACCTTAGGGTTGCCTTCTGCCTTAATTATACCGTTTAAAATATCAATTGTTAAGGCCAGGACAGCTATATCCTGCTCAAGCTCTGCAGACGCAACTCCCCGCGAAGACAGGCCCTGGTAGCTTAAGAAATCATAAAGCGCTTTGGAGCCGCAGGGTTTGCCTAATAACCAATTATAAAGCTCTGCTATCTTCTGATTGGACATTTTCAAAGGTTTGTCCAAATTAATAGTCAGATTCTCTGATATTCTTATGGAAGTTACGGGCTTATTGCTTATATCCTGGAGTATTTGCTTTACTGTTTGCGGAGTGTTAATGTTTTGAATGTTTTGCAGGTAGTTCGGGGTAAAAATTGCAGGTTTATTCCAGAGCACGCGCCAGTCATACTCAATTGCCATGGCTACCTGCTCCGGCAAGAAGACTGCTACTACAATGAAAGCCACAATGCGGATCCAGGCCTTGAAGCTGGAACGAAACTGCTCCCTGGATTCCCTTGTTACTTCCGGCCTGTTATCTCTCCGCAGCTTTTGGGTTATCATCATTTTTATATTCCTAAATATGAAAAGGGTTGAATGTAACTTCCCCCTTACCCCCATCGCCTTCTCTGATTTTGCGTGAGCTTCTTTCATATTCGTTTTATAAAACGTTTATGAAACTATTTATTAAGCTGCTAAAATAAAAGTCCGGGCTGTCAAATCCTCGTCGGTAATTCGGCAGCCCGGCCATCCTTTTAACCTTTTCCCGGAATTCTTTCAGGATCCGCGGCTTTGCGCCCTTGAATTACTCCAAGTTTGCCATTTCGTTACTCCCCTCAATTACACCCAAAGTATAACACGCTGCCCGAGCCTGTCAAGAGAAAAATCGGCTTTTTTGACTAGCGCTTTCTTTCCTGAAAAAGCTATTCATTATAAATGGGGACAGCGCCCAATTAAAATGGGGACAGCGCCCAATTATTCCTTTTTTCCAGTATAAGGCCTTGTAGAAAAGAACAACTACTATCCTAGATTGGACAATCTTAAGGACAGATTGGACAATATTCAGCATCTTTGGACATTAATAGGGACGGTTCTCCCGGTTATAATCCTTTATCTAATATAAGGTTAGAAAAACGCCGGAATGGAGCTGAGATAAGCCTGATGTATATGTTTTCAAACTTACTATATTTACAATGCAAATGCAATCCACCTGACTTAATATCTACGAAAAGGAATAATGCTGCGGCAGGTTTACCAATCCAGCTCTGGCTGGATTAAATTCTATATGCTTCCCACATTGAGCAAGATAAGCCGCATCATCAATTATCTTGCTTTTGAATCTATCTTGCCAGAGGTGGCCAGTATACTGATACCGCTTTTTATAATAATATAGATACTTTCCGTTGACCCCTTTGCATAACCGGTATTAATCTCGGCCCTCTTGACATAACAGACGCGAAGAGAAGGCAAATCTAACTAAAATATTTTTGTGTTATTGTAAATTTTTGGTAATGCGATATTTGCGTGAAGAAGAACCGTCTCTATTTTATGCTGGTGAGGAGGCCGCCGGTCATAAATTGCAGAAGTATCGGCCCGCCGATAACAATACCAATAACCGGCATAATAAAAAAGATAAGCGGAAGGAGGATCTTGATCGGAGCCTGCAAGGCTATTCTCTCTCCCCGATGAAACCTTTGGGCGCGGGCATCTTCGGATAGGATAGTAAAGGCCTCGGCCACAGGAGTGCCCATTCTTTCGGCCTGGATAATAGTCTGGACAAAAGAGCTAATCTCAGGAATCTCCAGCCTGCGCGACATATCCTTTAAAGCCTGGATCCTGGGCTTGCCCCATTTTATCTCTTCCAGGACAAAAGCCAGATCCTCCATTAAAGGGTTAGCGGGAATCTTTTCAATAACCCACTTTACGGCGCTGGTAAAATCCAGCCCTGCCTCAATACACAGGCCAAGGAGGTCAACGGTCTCAGGGAGCACCCTTACTATATCCTTTTTACGCCTGGTAATCCTGCATTTCAGGTAAAGATCAGGGACAAAATAACTTAAACCCAAGACAATCAGCAAAAAAACGGGATCGAATCTGCGGGTAAAAACCACAAGAAGGGCACAACCGGCAACCATAACTAATATCTTGATATTTAAAAATGCCTGAGAAGTAAGATTAACGCGGGCCGCGTCAAGCTTCATCTTGATCTTAAACCCTAAGCCCGATTTTTCAAGAAAATTCCTTGTAAAAGGGATTATCGCTGCTAACTTATCGGCCTGGAATAAGTTACGCTTATTGCCCTCATTTTGCCCTCCATACCTGACAGCTATATTGATCGCCTGCTGGCGCGACATAGCGATACTTAAGCCGATCAATAAAAAAGCCGCCAGAATTACTATAAAGATTAGTATTTCCATGGTTACAAAGTAATAGTGCTGAACTTACGTATAAGGATCATCCCGACCACCTGCAGGACAACGGCTATTACCAAAAGCATCCGGCCAAGGTCATTCTGAAACATAACATCAAAATGGCCCTTATTTACTGAAACCACCCAAATCACAAAGAGTATCGGCAAAAAAGACATAATCGCCCCCTGCATTCTCCCCTGCAGGGTCAAGGTCTTTATATTCTCTTTAAGTTTGCGGTTATCCCTTATGGTAGTACTTAAACGGCTTAAGACCTTGGTCAAATCACCGCCGGTTTCTCTCGCCACTAATATTGAATTAACTATCAGGCCCAATTCCTCGATGTCCATTCTTTTCTTTAAATTATCGAGGCTCTCCTCAAAGGCAACTCCCATTTTATTCTCCCGCACTACCAGGCCAAGCTCCTGGCTCACCGGAGGAGGCATCTCCTCTACCACAACCTCAATCGCCTGAAGCAGGCTTAACCCTCCCTTTAAAGAACTGGAAATAAGGTTTATCGCGTCAAGGAGCTGGTCGCCAAACTGCGCTTTCCGCTTGGCGACGCGCATCTTTATCATAAAATTCGGGATAGCTATCCCTACAGCAAATCCTAAACCGGAGAAAATGATATTCTGAAAAATAAAATACCCCGCTGCTCCCAGGATGAAAGGCAGGATAAAATAAAGACGGGTCAGGCCCTTGGGGTTCTTATCGTAGAACATCTTGTCCATCTCCCGATTCACAACCCGTTCCTGCCTATCCTGCCAGACCTTCATCTTATCCAGAAAATAAGGAAGCAAGCTATAGGCGATGAGAATAACCGAGGACAATATAAGGAAAACGATTACAAGAAACATAAAAATAGTATATCAGGGAATTTTTACCCTTGCAAGGGTAAAAATGCAAAAAGGAAAAAGGCTTAAGGGGCAGGCTGCGGAGTATACTGCTCTCCTGCGCCTAAAACATCCGCGGCCTGCCTGTATCTTCCCTGCAGGCTGCGTTTATAATAAGCCCCTATAGCGATAAATACGGCGATGACCGTAATTACCACTACGGCATACTCCAATATAGCCTGTGCGCGGTTCTTAATTATTTTTGGGCGCATAATAAGTAACCAAAATGCTTGTCTTCTTGGAAAAAAGCTGGCTTCCCTCGCCTGTGGGGCCGGAACTAATTAACCCTTTAGAACCAGGCTTGCTTTGAAATATCCTTATCATACATCTCTCCCCGCCTTTGCGGTTAAAACTCAAAGCAGCCTTACTCATTACCGCTTTTTCTTGAGCTAGGGCCGCATAAGTACCGTCTTTATTCTTAGGCGGCTGGCAACTTGGACAATCTATCTGGATCTCTTCGCTGGTTACCGGAGTTTCGCTTGCAAGAATCCATCCGTAATTTAACATACCGCTTTTATAAAAAAAGGCTACATCTTTTATCTCTTTTTCTATTTCATAAGAAGCAGAGAGGCCTGTCGGTAAATCCCACAGGAATACCTGTTTACTCCCCGGATAAACCGGCATAAAGCTTAACTTATCCGGATTGTCTTTGCCGGAAGAAAGAACATCCTCTTTGCTTGGGAGCCGGCTGAAATTAACGGTAAACCTGGTTTTATCCGCCCTGTTTTTAGAAGGCATAACAACCACCATAGACAAATAATTGTCTTTTATATAGAACCC
>Ga0172381_10005887_pt1 | contig 12355 bp, 8 predicted proteins | sample Leawel6488metaG_FD_119754 | JGI IMG/M metagenome (GOLD analysis project Ga0172381, IMG submission 119754) | Leachate microbial communities from a municipal landfill in Southern Ontario, Canada - Leachate well 64-88 metaG | ecosystem: Engineered > Solid waste > Landfill > Unclassified | place...
ATAAGGTCTCATCCAAATTCTCAATCCCCTCATTTAATAACTCCATCTTTATTCTTGATCTACCATACTTCTTAGTTATTTTATTCTCGATATAATTGCTTATATATTCACTATCGTTTAGATAACCTCTTTGGATAAATTCATCAATAACTTTTTTGATATCTTCTAGATTACTATGTTTTTTCAAAAGACTTTTTGTTAATTTATATGAGGAATATTCATATTTACCGATTAGAATAAAGGCATATTCTTTTAGTTTTAAGTATTCTTCCTTGCGCTTAATATTATCAATAAATTTCATGGATATTTCTTGGTTTACAACTAAAGGATTTTCAACATAGTTATCAGTACTTATTTTCAAATCGTAGCATTCATTATTATTACTATATGTTATAATTACCTCTTTATCAAAATATTCTATATTTTCAATTTTATACATCTTCATCTTTCTTCACCTTTTTTTCTTCATTTACCTCATCTATTATAGATTCATCTATGGAAGAAATATTTGTAGGTATTTTTGTATCTTGCAATGTTTCTGTAATAAGCTTTGTCTTCTTTCTATGGTTAAATGACATTGTAGCAATAAATCCAGTTAGCAATCCTACATAAAAAGTAATAAATCGCCAAATTAACAATGAGGAAGTAACATTAGCAGATGTTTTAAAGAAATTTCTAAAAATAACTGCATAGAAAAGTTCGCTTCCACCACTTGCTCCAGGTATTGGAATATAAGTTATAATTAAGTGTAGGAACGAAGATAAAATTATTGCACTACCAAGCTCTACAAAACTTAATTTCATATTAAGAGTTAAAGCAACAAAAAATGGAATCGAAAAAGAAATTGTATATTTAATTATGTGTAATAATAGCATTGGCAAGAATATTTTGAAATTACCCTTTATGTCCTTTAATTCATCTCTGAAAAAATTTATTTTTTTCTCTATTTTACCATTTACAATTACGTAATCTTTATCCTTTAAAATATGCATTTTATTCAGCATTTTAACTACCCAAAAAGCGAACCTATTAACCCAAGGAGAATATGATAATAATATTATTCCTGTAATTCCTATAATATGTATTGCAAAACCAATTAAACTTAGAATTATGAAATTGAAATCGAAACCAAAAAGTTCAATACGATGAATTGTATTAAAATTAAAGATATAACTGATAGTAATTGTTACAGCACAATACATAACTATGGATAACTCATATGCAATAAAGTTTAATACTAGCATATTTGCTGATTTTTCAACTTTTATATCTTGTTTTCTAAGTATATAAGCTTGAGCAAATTGTCCTCCTGTTGCACTTGGAGTAATTGCTGAAAAAAAAGTTCCTATCAAACTTACATTTATTCCTTCAAAAAGATTATATGAGGAACTATATTTTTTTGCAGATATCCATATTATCATTCCATCAACTAAATATGTAAGCAAAAAGATAGCTAGTGTTATAAATAGCATTAGGATATTTGCTGTCTTCATTATTTGCAAAATTTCATCAAAATCTTTTCTTACAAAAAGAAATATTACCACAAAGGAAAATGCAAACAAAATAAACACGTTAATAAAAGCTCTTTTTGTCTTTTTTGACACAACATTTTCCTCCTATCGTAAAAATCCTCAAAAACTAGAACTAGTATATCATATTTATTTTTATTTTAATAGGCAATTTTGGTTGACACCAAAGGTGCGATGGAACTAATAATATTGAAATCAAGCGATTTATTTAATATAATGAAAGCGAATACAATTGCTTCTTAGCAAGGAAAGGAAAAGTTATTATATATAAATAACCAGGTGAAAAAATGAGTAAAAAATATGTATACTTTTTTGGAGAATTTGCACCTAAGGATGGATCAATTAGAGATCTTCTTGGAGGAAAAGGAGCAGGACTAACAGAAATGACAAAAGCTGGCATGCCTGTACCACAGGGTTTTACTATTACAACAGAAGCTTGTAACAAGTATTATGATGACAGCAAAAAAATTAGCCCTGACATTATTGAGCAAATATATCTAAATGTAGATAAGCTTGAAAAAATTTCTAACAAGAAGTTTGGAGATGCAAAAAATCCTTTACTTGTTTCAGTTCGTTCTGGACCTAAATTTTCCATGCCAGGCATGATGGATACAGTCTTAAATCTAGGAATAAACGATGAAGTTTGTGAAGGACTTGCAAAGCTTACTAGTAACGAAAGATTTGCATATGATTCTTATCGTCGTTTTATTCAAATGTATGCAGATGTTGTTGAAAGTCTTGGCAAAGATTCCTTTGAAGAAATTCTTGAAGCCCAAAAAATTAAAAAAGGTGCTAAAAATGACACCGAATTAACTGCAAGTGACCTAAAAGAAATAGTTGAATTATATAAAAAGAAATATTTTGAACTTAAAAAGGAAAACTTCCCTACTGATCCAAAAGCACAATTACTCGCTGCAGTTACTGCAGTTTTCCGCTCTTGGAATAATCCTAGAGCAATTTATTATCGTAAAATGAATGATATATCACACGATATTGGAACAGCAGTAAATGTACAAATGATGGTGTTTGGTAATATGGGTAATGACTCTGGAACTGGTGTTGCTTTCTCAAGAAATCCTGCAAATGGTGAAGATCATATCTATGGAGAATTCTTGATGAACGCTCAAGGAGAAGATGTGGTTGCTGGTATTCGCACCCCACTTGATATTGAAGAATTAAAAAAGATTAATCCAAAAGTTTATGATGAATTTTGTAAGACTGCAAAAACTTTGGAAAGATTTTATAAAAATATGCAAGATATGGAGTTTACAATTGAAAAAGGTAAACTGTATATGTTGCAAACAAGAAACGGAAAAAGAACCGCACAAGCAGCCTTGAAAGTTGCATGTGACTTATATGATGAAGGACTCATTAATAAAAAAGAGGCTGTTCTTCTTGTAGAACCTAGTCAACTTGATTCCCTTCTTCATCCAACATTTGATACAAAGGCTCTTAAAACTGCAAAGCCTATTGGAAATGCTCTTCCTGCATCTCCTGGAGCGGCTTGTGGTCATGTAGTTTTTAATGCTGAAGATGCTGTAACTTGGGCAAAAGACAAAAAACCTGTTATCCTTGTTAGAGTGGAAACTTCACCAGAAGATATTGAAGGTATGTATTATGCAAAAGGAATTCTTACAGCAAGAGGTGGTATGACTTCTCATGCAGCTGTAGTTGCAAGAGGTATTGGTACCTGCTGTGTCGCTGGATGTACAGCTCTTACTATTAATGAAAAGGAAAGATTTTTCATGCTAAATGGAAGCAAAGTGAAAGAGGGAGATATAATTTCTCTTGATGGATCTACAGGCAATATTTACATTGGCCAAATACCAACTGTCAGTGCTACTATTTCAGGTAATTTTGGTAGAGTTATGTCTTGGGCTGATGAAATTAGAAGTTTAAAAGTACGTGCTAATGCCGATACACCAAAAGATGCGAAAACAGCTGTCGGATTTGGAGCACAAGGCATTGGTCTAACTCGTACAGAACATATGTTTTTTGAAGAGACTAGAATAGAAGCAGTTCGTGAAATGATTGTTTCTAAAACTAAAGAACAAAGAGTAAAAGCTCTAGAAAAAATATTACCTATGCAAAGAACAGATTTTGAAGGCATTTATGAAGAAATGCAAGAGTTACCTGTTACTATTCGCTATCTAGATCCACCATTGCACGAATTCTTACCTACAGAAGAAAAAGATATCAAAGAGATTGCAAAAAAATTAAATATAACTACTGATGAATTAAAGGATGTAATAGTAAAATTACATGAATTCAATCCTATGATGGGGCATAGAGGATGTCGATTAGCTGTTTCCTTCCCTGAAATTGCCGAAATGCAAACGAGAGCAGTTATTGAAGCAGCAATAAATGTATCTAGACGCCATAAAGATTGGAAAATTACTCCAGAAATCATGATTCCTCTTGTTGGTGAATTAAAAGAATTAAAATTTGTCAAAGATATCGTCGTTAAAACTGCTGATGAAATAATTAGTAAGTCAGATATAAAACTGAACTATAGTGTTGGTACAATGATAGAAATACCACGGGCTGCTTTACTTGCTGATGAAATAGCAAAAGAAGCTGACTTCTTCAGTTTTGGAACAAACGATTTGACCCAGATGACTTTTGGTTTTAGTCGTGATGATGCTGGAAAATTCCTTGATTCATATTACGATAATAAAATTTATCAAAATGATCCTTTCGCAAAAATTGATCAAATTGGTGTAGGTAAATTAGTAGAAATGGCTACAGTACTTGGAAGAAAAACTAAACCAAATTTAAAGGTTGGAGTATGTGGTGAACATGGAGGAGACCCAAGTTCTGTTGAATTCTTCCATAAAGTAGGATTAACTTATGTTTCTTGTTCTCCTTATAGAGTACCTGTTGCACGTTTAGCAGCTGCTCATGCGGAAATAAAATATCCTAGAAAAAAATAATTAAATTATTAAAAAAACCCTCGAATGAGGGTTTTTATTTTTGCTTTTTCGTCTTAACAATTAATCTAACTATTACAAACATTATTGGTATTGGGCAAATCGCGGCTAGAACTAAGGAAATAAAACTTGGTAATTGTAATGCTGTCTCAAATATATATAAGAATAATTGATTCAAAGCATAATTGGGAATTTGTGAAAAAGGATATATTAAGTATCTTTTAAATACTAAGTCGCTTTTAAAAACAAATTTTGCTTGAATTATATATGCAAAACTAAACCAAATCAAATAACCTAAAGTTAAAGGAATATCAATACTTATACTTAAAAATGTAAAAGTTGGATTGGCAATAATTTGCTTAAAAATATAAGGAATAATTATTCCTCCAACTAAAGTATTTATTCCGCCAGCAATCAAGAAGCGAAATACTTCCGTTTCTAATAACTTTTTTATAAATTTTTTCATGAAATCACCACTGATATATTAACACTTTCTAATATTTTTTAATACACATTTTAAAAAAAGCTTCTAATACTAGAAGCTTACTTTAACATTCTCTTTTTCTTCGCCTTCTACTTTAAAGAAGTTCTCCGATTTAAAGTTGAACATGTTAGCAATTATTACAGTTGGGAATACCTCACGCATGTTGTTATATTGTAAAACAACATCATTATAAAATTGTCGTGCATAGGCAATTTTCCCTTCAGTGTCTTTTAATGTATCCATCATTTCGCTAAAGTGCTTATCTGCCTTCAATTCTGGATATTGCTCTTTTACAGCATTTACCATAATATTCAAAGCTTTACTTAATCTTGCATCTGCTTCTGCCATGCCTTCAACTGAGCCTTCTTCACTAGCTTTAACATAACTTTTTCTTGCATCTGCAAAAGATTGTAAGATATCTTTTTCATGTTTAGCATAGCCCTTAATTGTTTCAACTAGATTTGGTATTAAATCAAATCTTCTTTTAAGTTGAACATCAATTTGTGACCAAGAATTTCTAACCTTATTTCTTTCTTTTACAAGTTTATTATAAACACTAATTACAAACAAAACTAATACTACTATTACTACTAATACTATTAAAACAGGAATCCACCACATAATCTTTCCTCCTTATAAATGATAATAACATAATGGACTTAAAATATAAATATATATCCTTTATCTTCCGCGAAATCCGCCTCCGCCTCCGCCAAATGAGCGACCGCCACCAAAACCACCAAGGCCACCTTTACCGGCTGCTCTACCTACAGCTTGCGCCCTAGCAGTATTTATTGTTGTCGTTGCTATTGTGAAACTTCTCATCATTCGCATACCAATATAGTAATTGAACATTGGATATCTAAATAATGGAACACTATTTACTGTCTCATCGTTTAAATTCATTTGCTTAAACTTCATTCTCATTTGTTTCTCCACTAAATCTGCTATACCAAATGAAGTAGCATAAACCAAATAATGTTCCCATACTGCAATCGATGGCATAGAATAATCCTCAAATCTTCCAAATTCCTTCAAGAAATTTTTAAATGCATTCCAACGAACATACTCCTCATTGCCTTGTTTACTTCTTCTTTTAATACTTGCAAAATAAGATATCATAACAATAGCAATTGCTAAAGAAATAGCAAATGAGAATGGCAAAAACCTTAAAGGTAATGTCCTTCCTATACTTAAAAATAAAGCAATAAAACCATAAATTATCAAGATTAATGGAATAAAGAAATACTTATGCAAAACTTTCTCAGATATTTTATCAAAGAAATCATGTTTAGATCCTTCACTTTTAGCATAACTAATCCAACGATTATTATATGACATATAAGCTTCAGCATTTGAAGTCTGCTTTGGAAATTGTTCAATTTCTTTTAATGATAATGTTTTTTTGTCTTTAGACATTAATTTGAAAAACCATTCAATTAAAAATTTCTCGTGTCTTAACAATGAAGATGAATCTTTTGTAGTATCAAGTATAAGCTTATAGTTCGCTTTTTTACTTATTGTAGATTCTCCTTCATAATCTATTAAAATGTATTTGCGACGAATAAGATCTAGCAAAGTAGCAGTTAAATCATTCTTGGTAACATCTCTAAAATTATATAAATAACTCATTTCTGCTGGACTATATTCTGCTGGTAATTCTCTATAATATTCACTATAAAAATCAGATTTATATTCTTTATCATACTTTTTATAAATGAAAGCAAATATTAACCCTGATACAATAACTATTAAAAGTGTAATTACTATCGCAACTATATTAGTGTTGTAATAGAAAATATCTTCTTTTTCTATTGCTGATTCTTTTTGAAGCATCTCTTCTAAATAATCCCTATTAATAGTATTATTGCTAGAAACATTAGAAAATAGATTCGATGGCAATACTAATCTTGCTTCTAGAACTTCGCCTGGTTTGATTATTGAAGTTGAAAACTTAATAACATCACTACTAATGCTATCAACTGTTGCATTTGTAGATCCATGCCCATAAAACAAGACATCATCCATATTAATAGCATTAGGAAAATTTAAAGTCACATCTATATTTTTAATCTTTATTCCCATATCATCGACAAAAATCCAATTTAATTCAGTAACATCATTAAATTTTGTTGCAGCACCTTTAATAGTATAGGAGTATTCATATGTTGTATATGGATATGTCCCTGCACTTACTCTTGAAAAAATAGATTCACATTCTCCTTGATAACTTGCAGGACATTTAATTAATTCACCAAGTTCGTCTCTATCATTTTCCCAAGAAAAACCAACTTGAACACCACTAAAAGAACTGCTATTCGCGTGATCATAAATTAAAGATTCATTTTCATCATATATCTTAACATTTACGCTATCTTCTTGAAAATAAGCTTTATTTGTAGAATTCCCAAGATTATCTTTATCATAAGCGATGTCCCTAAAAACAACTGACATTCCCTGCTCTGATTTCATTTTTATTCTTTCCACAACACTCAAATCGCCACTGTCGGTTAAAGTGGCTTCAATCTTATAATATTCTCCTTGCAGCGATGAATCATCATAAACTAATTCTGAAAGCAACGTCGAAGCAAAAGTAATCCCGAGTAAAGCCACAGCAATTATAACAGCTACAATATTTTTCTTGAAAAAATATTTCATCATTAATCACCCTTTATTTAATGATACACTCTGATATAAATAATATAAAGCAAAATATTTATTGGTCATTTATTCATTTACTTTTTTTAAGATAAAACCAAAAATCACTGCCTTTATCTTTTTCAGAATCGACTCCATATTTTGTTTTATGGAGAGTCATAATTGATTTAACAATAGATAAACCTATACCACTTCCGCTAAAAGAACGTTTATGATTCTTATCCACTTTATAATATCTATCCCATATCTTTGATAGATCTTCTTTATCAATTCCCTCACCATTGTCGATAACATCTATCCTTACTTCATTTTCAAAGGTCTTTTGCTTAACTATAATCTCTTTATTCTCATGTGAATAATTAATAGCATTAATTAATAGGTTGTAGAAAACTTGAGATATTTTGCTTTCATCTGCACTAACATAAACATCATCATCATATTCAAATAAAATTGAATATCCATCATTTTTTACCAACTCGGATATGCGCTTTATGGAACTTTCCAATAATTTTGTTAAATTAAAATCTTCAATATTTAGTTCCACTACTCCAGATTGCAATTTTGAAATATCTAAAGCATCACTAACAAGTGCCGATAATCTATTCGCTTCTTCTAATATTATTTGAGCATTTTCAAAATTGTTCTCATTTGGTAAATCCCTCATGGCTTCAGCATAACCTGCTATTAATGTTAATGGTGTCCTTAAATCATGGGAAATGTTAGCAATGAGTTCTCTTCTAAGGGCCTCTACTTTTGATAATTCATTTGCAGTATATGACAATGTTTCAGATAACTCATTTATTTCCTTGTATCCTTTAGAGTTGAATATTACATCATAGTTGCCTTTTGCAAGAACTTTAGCTGAAGAATTAATTGATTCTATTGGTTTAGATACTTTCTTAGAAATTAAAAATGCTAAAAGAGCTGATAACACTACCATTATTAATGTAATATAAATTAATTGGATTCTTAATGTTGATATAGTTGCATTAACAGGAGTCGTAAATGAACTTATAAATAAAGTTATTTGTTCTCCGTTGCTTTTTAATATACTTTTTACATATATTAGAGTCTGAGGAGTATCTAAAGAAACTGTAGAATCGCTACCAATATTAAAAGGATAATTTGGGTCAATTATGTTACCAAATTTCAATTCGTTTTTATCATAATATCCAATTAGTTCTCCACCATTATCATTAGCCTTTGAAATAAGGTATTCAATTTGTAATATAGAAATATCATTAAGCATACAATTCCTATAAGAACTATATTCATAAGTAGCCTCATTATTTTTATCTACAATAACTATGCAAGAATCGTTAGACATTGATATATTTTTTATTAAGTCCATCAAGTTATCATTATCAATATTCTTTGATATTGTTGTGGCATTTGATTTTATTTGATTTAGTTTAATAGATTTATAAAAAGATTCCAAGAAAGTTATTTGAAATAACCAAAGTATGACTAAAAGTATGGCACAAAAGCCAAATAAATAATAAAATATTTTCCATTTTATACTTAAATTATTTAACTGTTCCTTGATCTTTTTCATTTTTAACCCTCAAAACGATATCCTGTTCCTCGTAATGTTACAATAAGACTTCCATATTTGTCTAAGTGCTTACGTAATAGTTTAATATGAGTATCTAGAGTGCGATCATCACCAAAAAAATTATAGCCCCAAACATCACTTAATATTCTTTCTCTACTAAGAGCTATACCCTTATTTTTTATGAAATAAAATAATAACTCATATTCTTTAGGAGCAACATCTATACTACTCTTATTAATAAAAATCTTTCTCGCAGAAAAATCCACTTCTAAATTATCTTTAACATAAACATCATGATCTGCTTGAATGTTCTTATTTCTTCTTTTCATAATTGCGTCTATTCTCATCATTAATTCTTTAGGAGAAAAAGGCTTTACAACATAATCATCAACACCAATTTCAAAACCATGAATCCTATCATATTCCTCACCACGAGCAGATAACATTATAACAGGAACACTAGAGAATTTTCGTATTTCTCTTATTGCTGAAAAACCATCTAATTCTGGCATCATAACATCCATTATTATAATATCAATATCATTATTCCTTGCTAGGCTTATTGACTCCATACCATTACTTGATTCAATAACTTCATTATTCTCAAACTTAGCATATTTTGATATTAAACTTCTTATCTTCTCTTCATCATCTACAACGAGTATTTTGTACATAAGACTCACCTCACTTTTATTATAACATAATAATTATCTAATATTACCTACTACCTGGAAATCCTCCATTATTACTCCCTATACTTGTAATAATGGAAGATAGTGTTACACTAGTATATTGCTGATTACCAATGTATAAATAATAAACATTGCCTTTAACAAGTTTCTCTGAAGTTATTACTAATGAGTTATATATTTTAGCGGGAGTTAAACTAACAATTATATTGCCACTACTATCTTTTAAAACTATTTCTTTATTTGCCGATTGAGTGGTAGCAAATGCAACGTTTATAGTATAAATTGTTGATGTATTACTTGGAGTCTGAGCCATCCCACTGCTTCCTACTGCAGCAATATTACCACCACTTACATTAAATGTGCCATCATAATCTAATGCACCATTAGCATTACTTGTTGGCCCATTAACATATACATTCCCACTACTCATGACTATAGATCCATTAACATCTATTCCATCTCCTGAAGCATTAACATATATAGTTCCACCATTTATATAAAGTAATCTTCCAGAATTATCAGTAAAATTATTTTGACCTGGTCTTCCTAATATTGATGATGAATCAGAGCCACCAGCAACGTTTATTCCATCATCTGAAGAAACGACATTTATATTACCATCATTTATTGTTATTATTGAGGATTCTATTCCTTCATAACTTTTAAGAATATTTATATCTCCACCATTAATTACAATTGCAGAATCAGCATGAATTCCATCATCTCCGGAAGATAATGTATAACTGCCGTCGTTTATTTGTATTGAAGAATTAGAATGGATAGAATCATCTGAAGAATCTATTACAAAAACTCCATTATTGATTAAAATATTTTGCTCAGCTTTAAGTGCCTTAGCGCTATCACTTGTTGAAGTCGTTGAACCTGATGATCCACTACTCCCAGGAGGAAATGCTCCACCTCCCCACTGACCCCATCCCCCACTTGATGATGAGGAACTATTAATGCTACCACCACCGCTAACAAGATTAAAGATGCCACTATTTATCTGTAAAAGACTCTCTGCTTGAATAGCATCTGCTCCTGATTCTATGTTTATATTGCTATTTTCTATTAAAACAACTCCTTTATCTGTATCCTTATCATTTGAAGATTTTAATCCATCTCCGCCTGCATTAATTGTAATTGTAGCATCGGTAATTAATAAAAGATCTTTCCCAACTATACCATCATCAAGTGCTGTTATTTCAATATTGCTACTTAATATTTTTAAATCATCTTTTCCTGTGATTCCATCATTGTAATTTGCTAAAATATTCAAGTTTCCACTACCATTAATTATTAAATCATCCTTACTAAAAAGTGTGGCAGTTGGTTCTTCATCTTCATTTAGAACATAATTTTCTCCATCTTTTAAATAATTATCACTACCTTCTTTTAGTGTAATAATTGTTTTTTCGGCTTCTTTAACAAAAATTGGAGCTCCACTTTCATATGTAATATCTATGCCATCAAATACTAACCATACTGTATTTTCATCGTTAGATTCTATTATTACTTGGCCATTATCAAGAGTGCCATTAAAGTAGTATACACCCGATTTTGTTATTTCTATATTACCATTAGTAAAGGAGGCTCCTTTACCATCAATAGCAACTGTATTACCATTCATAGTGATTGAAGTAATAACATTCCCACTATAGTCAGTATTTGTATCATCAAGTCCGTATTCAATACTTGTTGAACTGACAATGCTACTTGATGAACTTGATGTTGTTGATCCATCACTACTCTGAATAAAACTACATGATGATAAAAATACTAGTAGAATCGAAAAATTTAATATAGACCTTTTTTTCATTTTAATTCCTCCTATAATTCTTCTTTTTTAGATAACTCTCTTCCACATACAATATCAAGATTACCATTTCTACATCTCAAATCATCAATAAATTGTTTCTCATCTTTATTGTTTTTAAATGTGAAATTATAAGTTAATTTATACATGCTACCTAAATTTGTTGTTTTTACTTTAATAAGCTCATATTTTTTGGTGTATTTTTGAAAGATATCATCAAAAACATTTGTATAATCTAAATCTTCGGGAATTGTAATTTTAATTTCACGTTCTTCTGATTTAATATTACCAAACTTACTACTAGATAAAACCACAAATAAAACTGCAACAACTATTGTAACTGCTATTGCAAATGTAGCATATCCTGCTCCAATTGCTAATCCAACTACCATTGCAAAAAATATCGTACAAATATCTTTGGCATTACCTGCTACTGATCTAAACCTAATTAAAGAGAATGCTCCTAGTACTGCTACCCCTGTTCCCAAATTACCATTTACTATCATTATTACAACTTGAACAAGAATTGGCAGAATTACAAGAGTTATTGCAAAACTTTTTGTGTGTTTGCCACTAAACATATAAGCTAGAGCTATTATCAAGCCAGAAGATAAGGGCGTTAAAACACATATTAAAACCTCAGCTATCGATAAACTTGCTTGTGTAGAATCAAAAATATTTATGAACATAT
>Ga0172381_10005888_pt1 | contig 12355 bp, 37 predicted proteins | sample Leawel6488metaG_FD_119754 | JGI IMG/M metagenome (GOLD analysis project Ga0172381, IMG submission 119754) | Leachate microbial communities from a municipal landfill in Southern Ontario, Canada - Leachate well 64-88 metaG | ecosystem: Engineered > Solid waste > Landfill > Unclassified | place...
CTAATTCATGCGTAGTATCCATTTTATTTATCCTCAATTCCCCATTCTTTTAATTTTGCATTCCACATAGGTTCTTTTTTAGGTTCACCATTATGGCTATTTAACCAATCTACCACTTCTTTTATTCCAGCCTTCCAATTATCTTTAAAATAATCACAATTACTTTCATTAGGGCAACACTTACATTCACATAATTTTTTGTCAAAAGATAATGTCATTTCTTTTCTCCCAATCTAATTTTGTAGGATATTTTAAAACTGATACGTTATGTATCTCAATATAATCATGGCACAACCAATGGCATATGTATACATTTGCGTAAGTATGTACTCCAAATCTACGTTTAATTATGTGATGTCCTGTTAAGCAATTCCTACGTATTCCAGATTTAGTGGGTAATCCTTTTTTACCACACCACTGACAAGTAAAATCTAAATCCTCACATTTTTGTTGTACGTTTTTGTGCCATTCAGAGTTTATGTATTTTTGTTTTTGACTTATTTTATTGATATGTTTATTTGCTTTTAATTTTGCTTTACCAGTCAACTTTTTATAAATTTTGATGCCGTTTAGTTTGCCAATCGCTATACGTTTCGGTCTATTTTGAATCATTAGATTTCCTTATTGTAGTTTTATTAGAGTCCATCTGAATTGTTTTGAGATGTTTATAGATACGTTTCAAGTGTGAAAATTTCGGCCATAGTAAAGAGAGGCTAATAGCTATCCAAATTATATCTGACCATAAACCAAAATTCCAACTATAGTTGTGTCTTATAAGATCAATGAAAGCGAAAACTATAAACCCTAATGTTATTATACAATACCCAATTAATTGGCACCAATCCCAAAATAATCGGCGGTTCATTTCCATTTTATAATCCTCATTATTAATTGTCTCTATTCTTTAATTCTACCACTTATATTCAATAAAGTACCTAGCCGTTAGAATAGGATTTAAGGGTCTTGTGGGTCTATTTTTAAACTATTTAGGTGTCGATTATCTTCTTGTTTAAATGCTCTATTAACCGTATCCTCTAATATTTGCGGGTTCGGTTCTTTTTTAATTTCAACTTTGGGTGTCTGAATTTGCGACATAATTTTATCCGACTCTGAATTTACAAACTCGTAGATTTCCTTTGCTTTTATAAACATACTTTGTGGTTCTAGTACACCACCTACTACCATATCCTTTGCGTAAGAAACGCTTATATATAAATCATGCTTTATATCATTTTTCGATGCTACTTCTTGCATCGCTTTTTGCACAAATAAGTTAACAACCGGCGTGATTTTTTCAATTTCTTTATAACCTTTTTCGTTTATATGATAAGTGAATAGATAAGTTTTTTGATGTTCTATTTTAACGTTAGTGTGGAATAAATTCCAAGTGTCTCCATTCTGATCTACGCATTGTGTCCAGGGCGTTGTTGATTTATCACTTCGACCAGTTTTTAATTCTGCAATATAGACTAATTTATTTTCAGACATTATTATTTGCTATCCTTATTATTTATATAATTCTATCCCGTTATCCTTTAATTTTGTAGCCTTTTTAATAGAACATTTTTCACAACGATATTCTGATTTTCCTTTAGTCTTATCATAATTTATTGACTTAACTAATCTATAACCTCTTGGTGCATTTTCCCCACAATCTATGCAGATTATATTTTCTTTAATATGCCAAACAGAACCTAATTTTGCAGAAGTAAAGATAAATTTATCTATCCAAAAGAATACAACCGCACCCAGCAAATTAGCTACTGATGAACCAATCCAACTTTCCTTAGTCCCCCACAAAGAACCAGAATGAGAAAACCATGCTACAATTGGTGCTAAAATTGGCGTGGAAAGTTGCCACCGTAGCATGTATAATAATAATCTTTTCATTCTTTATTTGCCATCCTTAGAGTCTAAAATCTCCTGATTCCAACGCAATTTTAATCATATTAATGTTCCATGTTATCCATTGTAGCGTGATTTTATTAAAGGTTTTTATTTCGTGGTATGAATCGCCAAAATAAGCTTGTTTAAATTTCCATAAATCAAAATTACCAAACCCTTCATAAATAAGTTCTTCGCATGATAGGCTTGTTGTTTCTGGATACATGAAATGATTGTCTGATTTGTTATCGATGCGAATTATTTTTGCGAACCCTAATTGGGTATGTGCTTTTGCAACCGGAGACAAAGTTATATTGACAATTTCGTCTACTTGCCAATCTTGATCTTTACGGATACGTTTATAAGTTACAAATCGTTCATTAAATAACCTATTACGCTTTATATCATAATGGGCATATTGACTTGGTTTAATATTAGTTACAATAGGGTCGTCTATTGTTTGAAATGTGAACTCTCTCATTACTTACCATCCTTAATTATTCTATTCTATATAATAGGTTCAAATTTTAATTATTGAAAACAGCACGTGCGATCTTTATTAAGCATACTACTACTAATAACGAAAACGCCATGCAGATTGATATCCATACCATAAATGTAAATATAATTCCTGCGTTTAATGGAATATACGTACTCCGTAGGATACAGTAACTAATACCGAACTCAATAATTAATATTAAAAAAGTCAACAAGATATATATAAGTTTATGTTTTAAGTATACAATCATATTTACTTACCATCCTCAATAACACTACACTCTATTTTTACGTGTTCATAATCGGATAAAATAGTAGAAATTCTACCTATTGCATGACCTAAATCATGTGCCTTGATAATGTCTGAAAATACAATAACGTTTTGTGATACAATAACTACTTTATATTGCTTCATTGTATTTATTATTCTCAATCCTATTTAATGTAAATTCTAATTCGCCGATCATATTACAAATACTATCAAGTTCACCATCTTGTGCTAATGGACAAGGTTCACAAATATCTTGAAATTGTTTATGGCAATTTTTATAAATGGTGTATGCTTCTTCAATAGTCATTTTACTTGCCACCCTTATTTAATTTTTCTAAACCCTGCATAAATTTATAACCAGATTCCGTTAAAATCCAACTAGATGTAGGGAATGAATAAAGATATTTTATATAACCATGCCCACCTTTTAATTCCGACAAACTAAAAATAGTCCATCTATTCATACCATGTATTACTTCACCACCACAACCCAATTTACCTTTTTGTAAAAATGGTTTAGAATGTCTAGTTAAGGAACTTACTGATTGACCTAAACTCCGACCATTATACATTAGCTGTAATAATTTCATTTGGTTTATAGATAGTTTCCCTTCTACCATTATTTACCATCCTCAACTATATAATTATCCTTTAATAATTCTTCAAATGAATTACTAAATTTACCTAAAACTTTTTCAGCCTCATTTTTTGTGAATGAATTTATACAGTACTTAAATCTTAACTTATTGTAAAGTTCACGCAAATTAATACCATTTTTAATACCAATTGGTTCATATTTGATATTCACTTTGTAACGTTTCATTTTATTTACCATCCTTTCTTTTAAATATAGAAGTACTTTTAATTTTGTCCCAATGCTAATAGAGAACAATACAAATAATCATAATCCAGATTAATCCTAGTGGTAACCATACTCCAATTAGCATTGTGCGTTACTCCTTTACTTCCGGCGAAATAACGAAATCAACTACAGTGACTAATTGACGACTAATTTGTGTTGCCTTATTAACTTCAATATCTGACATTGGATGACCATGTTGCGTTTCTCTATGGTAGTCTTGAAATCCAGCATAAATTATTCCGTATAGTGATTGTTTTTGCTCAGTTGTTAACGTTGGTTTGAATTTCATTTAATACACCCCTTTGTCATATTTATTGGTATTGTTTAAGATTATTCATTCTACCATCTTTAGTCATGTGGCATCTTCTACAGAGCCATTCCCAATCGTCTAAATCTCGTTTATATTCGCCAGAAATGTTAGCCAAGTCATATGGTGGCACTTTCCCACAACATTCACAATACTTAGGTTTTAATTTATAGCGTTCTACCCATCTATGTATTCCACAATACCCAACATCATCACCTTTCCAGTAAGTATTTAATTTGCCGTAGCCATTAACGCAGTATTTACAGATGTTGGAACTAGGTTTATTAATACCTTTTATATATATCCATCGTTCATATCCACATCGTTCACATTTAGCCCAAATACATTTCTCGTAATGGTTTGAAGTATTTTTACCCACTAAATTAGCGAAACAAATATCACCTACTTTGGGATTTATAGGAACTATGGAATAAGGTGAAATAGGTCGTTGTTTTGATAAGAATTTCATAGCACAATCGTAACATCTATATTCCTTGCCTAATTTTTGTAATTTCCTATAATTATCCCATCCTACCCACTTTTCTTTTTTACAGTCTACACACGCTAGATATATTTCAGGTTTTTGTATACAGCAGTCATGCCCTAAACATTTATGAATGTCCCCTATATTTGGCATTATTTATTCCTTACTTTATCCCAATATGGACTTTTACACTTTGGACAAGTTCTTATAATCGGTTGGCGTGGATACCAGTGATATCCACATCGTTGGCAATAAAGTTGATTTATTTGTATTTCCATATCCACTCCAATATTACTTATAAGTATACCAGATAAGGAATTATTTGTCAATTAAATTTTTAAATTGTTTTTAGGGATATGCGTTGTAATATTTGGTTCTGGTAGGTCATGTTGATATCCACAGAGGCAAGTTTCATACCATCCATAAGAGTCTCGATCAATAAATAATTTATTAGAACAACGTGGGCAGCGAGTTCGAGTGACTATTACTTGTGTTTTATTAACCATTACTCTTTAACCTCCACTTTATTTAGACCAGTATCTTTTGTGAATAACCATGACCACTTTATACCCATCCAAGTTTTTAGTATACCGATGGAACAATAAGTTGCTAGAATAATAAATATAAAAAGAAATGTAAACGTTACCATACTACTTTTCCAAGTACTGTGTATTTTCCCATAAGGAAAGTCATAACCTTGTGGAACGCTAATACTGAATTGGACAAAAATAGGCGGTTCATTATTTAAGACTGCAATGTTTTCATTAGACCAATTTGCGTTGGACTTGATCAATTCTAATTTAAAGTCTCTATATTCATTCTCACTATAAAAGGTAACTTTGCCACTATAAGAATTATCAGCATTTAAGATTACTGGAATTGCTAACCCACAGAATAAACCAATTGCGATAACCACTCCTATGATAAAAAATACCTTTGTTTTCATTTTATTTTTCTCCTACCCTTTTATTTATTATTTGGTATGAAACGGTTGTTATAATTATTATTTAAAATAGTCGTTTCTTTTTTAATACATCTTCCTAAAATAAATCCTATTCCACGACACTTACCGCATTTTTTGTGATATTTATCTATTCCTAAACCCCCGCATTTATTACAAACTACTTCATTTCTACCCATTATTAATAATCCTCACTTAAAATGTACCTTATTAAAAATATCTTTATTATAATATACAATTTCTGTTTCAGAAACCACCCAAACATTTTGAATCAACGATAAACCGTGATATAAATATACCTTTTTACCTAAAACCATTACATTAGTTAATTGTCCATTAGAGTCTACGTACATTACGTTATCTTCGTCATTAAAAACATAATATTTTTCACCTATTTTGACGACTGAATTACTAATTAATGAGTTTAATGAATCTTCTACAATAAGTTTTAAGTGGCAATGATCGCCCCAAATAGCCAATAGATAACAAGCACAGAACATAAAAACGAATATTCCTATACCAATGAATATTGCAACATTATCATTTTTCATTCAGTGTATCCTTATTTATTTCCGATACTGAACGTTTCTCTTTAACATGGAGTGCTGATTTTGGAAGTCCAAACTTCTTTTCAAAACAGCCTTGTTTCATATCCGGCCTCGGTTTGTTGCGTGGCATTTTATTCATCCTCACTATTCATCATCGTTACCACTCGTTCTGAATTGGAATTTACATTCGTCTAGCATATAGATAGTATCCTTAGAATTTGTTGTTGAAGTGTAGTAATGTAAGCCATCATCGTTGTCGAGCCAAACCATAACTAAGCATTTCATGTTCTTTTTATGTTCGATGGCATCCTCTATGACTGAATGGATATCGTCTTTAGCTAATAGGTCATTAACTGTTTCAATCTGTTGTTCTTTCTTCGGATTGATTTTCGGTTTGCGATTAAAAAGTTTAAACATTTTGGTCTCCTTAAAAATCCTTAGTTTTAATTTTACCTACAAGTCGTTCACCCTTACGAGTAAATAATGTAACAGGTGGTTTTAAAACTATTCCCTCTGCTTTAAAATTACCAAAGGTTGATTGAATACCTAATCTAGTTGTCTCGATGGCTTCGTTTAAATTTCCATGAGCGATGATAGGCACTACTTTGATATTTAATTTAATAGCAATATCCTCTATTGATTCTCGTTCTAACCACCACTCGCCAATCTTAATATCAAATAGAATAAAATCACAACCATTCGAGATATAATTACCGCCACCCTTTTGAATTTTTGCACCATACCCTTCGCCGTAGAGACAAACGGATGTTGCGGGGAAAACTTCACGCATTTTATCAATGTTAAATAATTCATGTAAACGCTTTAGTAAAAATGGGGGCATCTGTGCATCATTAGTTTTACCGCCGAATGTTAATTCGGATAGTCCATATTCATCAAGTTTGATAGTATCGCTACTTACAGGATTCCACATTACACGAATGTTTGTCCCATCAATCTTTTCAGTCCATACCCATTTATTATCTTTAAGGTATTCAAATTCAGGTAAACGCCATTTACCTAAAATGACTTTAAACTTTTCATTACGATCTAATAAAGTTTCTATTTTATGATATTCTTTCATCTTTATTTCTCCTTAAAAATCAATATCTAAAGTACCACCACCGTCTGTAACCATATCCCTTATTACGTCAATCGGTTCGACTTCTCCATTAAATAGTTCGTATGGTTTAGTTTTGTAGACTAATCCGATAATAACTGGTATGTTGCCTATGGCGTTATTTCGTGGGATAACTAAAAAGGTTGCATTTTTCATTGATGCTAATATCTTGTCTGCTGTCTTTAACATCTTTATTACTTCCTCAATTTACTATTTCAGCCCACTGATTTAAAGTTTTACTATCTACTACGTCACCGTTGATCTGTTCGTTAAGTTTTTGTTTCGCTTCTTGATTTACTTTATGAAGTTTTGCTTCGAGGGTTAAGGATACATCCAGTGGCATAGATAACCATGTATCACCTACTTCTTTACCATCTGTTACGCCCCTAGTGATTCTACAGTACACTTCATCGTGATGCGTGATCGTTATATCTATCGTTTGATTAAACTGTACTTCCATCTTAGACAACCTCGCCAGTTAATTCACATACGGCTTGAAGTTTCTTTTTTGGCGTATTATTTTTAGCGGGTTCATCGTCAACTTCTTCAATTCGACAAGTAGCTGGTTTGGCTGGATGTCCACCATTAAAGTTATAGGTTACTCCATTATTAATGAATGTACCGTTACTCCACATCCATTTTTGGGGGTCATTTAAATATTGTCCACAGAATGAAGTTTTAAAACCCTGAATGCCGAGTAATTTTAATTGTTTGATGCTTATGTCAGATTCAAATGCCATTGTTAGTGTCTCGCATTTATCATTCCATACAAAACCATAGAACCAACTACAATCGTTTAAAGAAAGAATTTCAGGTGGAAGATTATTTGCGGCATCAATCATTTTATTTAATTCCGCAACCCTTTTCTCATAGGCTTCTTTTTCTTTGGCGATATCTTTTTGGATTACTTCAATGATGTTCATTTTGTATCTCCTTTTATTTAATACCTTAATTATAATTATATCACGCTCTATCAATAAATATACTAGCCATTAGACTAGGTTTTAATAATCACCGCCGTCATTAGGGATTCCATGTATCGTGGTTACGCAATAATTAGGGTCTACGCTCCCATTAGACACATGTACTTGTTCTCCTTCCCCTCTAAGTTTATAGACTTCGAGTGTTCCCGATGCGGAAAATAACCATAGTGTTTTAGGCCAACGTTTTGCCAATCGTTCTAATGAATGAATTGCATTTTGTTCTTCTTTGGTTAATTCAATATTCACTTTGTTTGTAACCTTCTTTAAATGGTTCAAACCAAATTTGAATTGAGGTACATCCATGATGCAGTTCATTATCTACATAGATATCTGGTCTTTCGCCGGAATCTTCATCACGGAGTGTTTGAATTTTTAAATAATGGCGTGGATGAGATACCCCATTATATAAAGACCAACCGTCAATCTCTGTAAGTTTATATGCTTTACCATCCGACAGTTCTACAATAAATTCACCTAATTTACTTATCGCTACTTTCATTATTTTTCTCCAAATAATCAATTAACTTTTCAACTGCAAGTGCAAATGCTAATGCTGGATTTTCGTTAGTACAATCATACATACCTGTAATTACTATAAACGCATAATATTTGCGTGATTCCGAATCCCACTCTATGCCAAAATTCGTGTCACCGTATATAGACTCTGGTAGGTTTGCAATTTTAGGATAAATCCATTTGACTTGAGAATTTGCATCATTGACTAAATCGATAGCAGTATCAACAATTTTACCATCAGGATAATAATATCTAGTACGTGGTAAACCATACGCATCATCATAATTTTCACTTTTAAAACCTATAAACAATGCAAGTTTTTTATTGAGTGTGCTTAAATCTTTATCGCCCATTATCTTACTGCCTTATTTTTATTTTCTTCGACTATTCTTTTTGTGCCTCTTTCAATACAACCCAAAATTTCATCGCATATTGGGACTTTTTCGCCCTGATAATTTTCAACGTGTACATGTTTTTCGTCTATTAATCCACAATAAGCACAAGTGATTGGTATGGTGCATCTTAAACATAAATCTTCTTGGCAAAGTATGCTTTTGTAAATACATAGTTCACCTTTATGATGAATCCAAACCACATCTTCATTGACACAAGGTTTAAGTTTATTCATGCTTATTATCCTCCACGTTTTTTAAAGCGTTACGTAATCCGCAATATGCTTTACCCATTGAGGATGTAAATAGTAGTACGTTATTTGCGCTTGCTGATTTTTGTTCTGTAGCAGTTATAAACTGTTTAATCGATTTATAAAGCATATCCCTTTGTGCTATTATTTCATTGTAAAGACGTAGTTGTTCGGCATTAATTTGTTTAATACTATCTAGTTGCTTGATTAATTCTTCTGTTGGATTTGACATTTTTACTAATCCCCCGTTAATTTTATTAGATTACTCACCTTCTAATTTTTTAATTGCCTCTTTTAATTTGCGTAAAGTTTCAAAATGACCTTCGCCAGAATATCCCGTAACCATACTTAAACGCTCTATTTCATGTAAGGCGGTATGTAAAATACTTTCCATGTATTCTTTGTCGTATACCTTGTTATCTTGAGCATTTTCGTAGCATTGTTTCGTTCCAATTTCTATTCCGTAACTAATTGCTTTTGTTACGACATCCATAAGTGAATCATCTAACTGTGCCTTGTCGAATTTCATCCAGTTTTCATCTGAACAATTTTTAGTATTAGACCAAAACGCATCTTCGATTGCTTCCCATCTACCATCTTCGGGGCTATTGCCTGGTATGTCATTAACGCTACAACCAGGCGGTAAATTTGAACCACCACCAAATATATTATTCATACCCTTCCTCTTTTAACTTATTGTGGTATACGATTGCACTATTAAATTCCTTAGTGCCTTCTTTAGTGATTGCGTCTTCATTATTCTTGTAATAGTCGGCAAGTTTTTCTGCTAATTCCTTATCATTAATCCTTAAGACTTTAGAAAATAATTCTCTAATTTGCGATGCGTCAGACCTTGAAAGGTTAGTTCCATTTACACCATATCCTCCGTAGATTCGAATTAAATCACAAGCATAAGTGTATGGATATCTTGTATCCTCGCTCATTTTATATCTCCTTAATAGTCACCCAAAACGCTACGATTACTTATTCGTTCCACTACAATTTTTCTGTGTGGTCTTAAAGCATACTCACCGATTTTTGCCTGTTGATCTTCTGCATGATACACATGGGTTTTATGAATACTCAAGTAGTCCATGATTGCAAAATACGTCGCCGGAATTTCCCTTTGTTTGCCACAAATTTTACACGTTTCTATTGCATATCCATCATGATTTGGTCTACTAACTATTGAGATTTTTGGTTTACAATTGCACATTATTTTTTGCTCCTGATTGTATCAATTTCATCAAGTCTTTTTGATTCTCGGTACGCTTCCCAAAATTCACACAATCCATTATAGATAGACATTACATCCAGTGTGCATGTTAATCCATTCCCTGATGGGTGTTGGGCATTGTATGGACATTTAATTACATTACAACTAAGTTGTTGCATTTTTAACCTCACTTGATTGATATTTATTGATAAATTTTACAATATTATTTAAATCTGGATGATTGACTAATTTACTAAGTTCAATAACGTCTTTAGGTGTCATACCTATTAAATATAAATCCCATGTCCCATCTTTGTAGTGTTCATAACTAATAGTATATGCCATTTTATTTTACATCCATAAGGGGTTTAATAACCTCAATTAAATTTCCTGCATGAATTAAAACTTCACTGTAACCATAAGCGTGTCCTGAGTCCCATACGTAACTATAAAATGCACCCCATTGTTTATCGGTTAATGATTTCCCAACCTCATCTTCTACGTATCCTCTAAGGTCAAACTTAAATTGTTTTTCTAGTAACCATGTATCATTCCGATATGCTTGTTTATTATTTTTATAAATCAATTTTGATGTGTACATGTTGTTTTTAATATTGTCATAAAGTATATCGTAGTTCATTTTATTTTACCTCACTAATCTTGTTCAAAATCTCAAATACTTTTTCGATACGACCATCATAACTTGGTGATAGTTGTGAATATTCGCTAAAACAAGAATAACCGCTTGTAAAAGTCTTTAAACAATCGACCATTTCTTTAATAGATTCTGCTACTACTAATGGGTTATCCTTATTCAATGACTTACATTGATTCACAGCTTCACAAACCAATTCACTATTTTCCTGTAATTCAGTTATAGAGATATAAGGGATTCCTTCGCCTTTCCGTCCACCAATAACCATCTCAAATATAGGTCGTTGCACATTTTGAACAACTGCATTAATATAAAAAGCGTTTGGTGTCCATTTACCTTTTGTTTCATTACCCATTACTTTAATACCTCTTTTAAATTTTCTCACTAGGAACTATTGTTAATGAATAAGCGTTGTCATAATAAGATGAATCTAATCCGTCTATTTTAATTCGTTTATCGATCATCCTAAAGTTACCAAAAACATTAGAGTCTTTGATTTTTAGTAATAATTGTTCATCATCTTTATTATCTGCTATCAGTTGTAAAGAGTTGGCTAAAAATATATTGCACGCTTTCATATTTAATTCTCCTTAACTAATTCGATATCATCTGGTTGTACATACCAAATTTCATCACGTCCTAAGAATCCGGTAGGAAAGACTACCCAAATTCGACCATCAATATTAGTCATGTTGTTATGGACTACACCCTGCCAACCAATAGCACGATAAGGTAATACGCTTTTAGTATCCCTTAATACTTTTACTTTGTCACCACGTTTATAAGTTACAACCATTTTGATTCTCCTTAAAGAAGTCGTTATTTAATAAGTCGGTCATAGCCTTTATGTATTCTTCGCTATTGGCTTCTTCATTACTCATCCAACCGAATAATAACCATGTTAAATCTGCCATTTTGCGATCAGATAATGTTTTTAATTGTTGGTCTATTTCCGTAAACTTAAGGTTATCTTTCATTTTCAACCACCTCATTATTTTAAAAATTTAATCCCACCATACACGCAATACTTGGAATGGTAGTCTGCCAGTCCCCAACATACTACCCAATTTATCTTTCTCGATATAATCAATTTCATCAGCGTTCCATTCGTCAGACTCGGCAAGTGATTTAAGTTCTTTTTCTTTACCCTGTTTTATTGAAATATATAATGTGCCAATGTTCCAAATATCATAATCTAAACGGCTATTCAAATCTCGCAATGATATTAAATCTTGCCCATCTACACTTTCTTGAACCATAATAGCACCTATCCATAAATCAGTATGTTCTTGTAGCGATTTAACGATCTTTTCACCATCAAATCCATTGAAACTACCACGCTTCATTAATTCAAAATTAAGTTCTTGTACTGTTGCATCTTTTAATAATTTATTCATTTTAATTATCCCC
>Ga0172381_10005889_pt1 | contig 12354 bp, 12 predicted proteins | sample Leawel6488metaG_FD_119754 | JGI IMG/M metagenome (GOLD analysis project Ga0172381, IMG submission 119754) | Leachate microbial communities from a municipal landfill in Southern Ontario, Canada - Leachate well 64-88 metaG | ecosystem: Engineered > Solid waste > Landfill > Unclassified | place...
ACTCATTTTTTTTAATGAGTATTGTTTTTGCAGTCTTTGTTTTATTTGGGTATGTTATTTCAATGGCTTTTGAGCCAGGGTTCTTTTTTATTATTATGATAATTTCTATTATTTTTTCTATAGGTTATATACTGATAAGTTATTACAATTCGGATAAAATTGCAGTTGCAAGCGTTGGGGCAAAGCAAGCGGACAGAACCCAATATAAGCAGTACTATTCTCTGGTTGAAGGATTAACTATTGCTTCCGGATTACCCATGCCTCGTCTTTATGTTATGAATTCTCCTCAGATAAATGCTTTTGCTTCTGGAAGAGACCCTCGGCATGCGGTGGTGTGTGTTACAACAGGTGCTTTAGAAAAATTAGAAAAAAAAGAATTGGAAGGAGTTTTAGCTCACGAATTAAGCCATATTGGAAATTATGATATTAGGTATATGACTCTCGTTGCAGTTATGGTTGGAATGATTGCAATCATTTCTGAAATATTCTTGAGAAGTCTGTGGATGAGGGGCGGGGGAGATGACAACAAGGGGAATGTAATATTCATTGTAATTGGAATTGTTTTGGCTATTCTTGCTCCAATTGTCGTTCAACTCGTCCAGCTTGGAATTTCAAGAAAAAGAGAGTATGCTGCAGATGCTTCTGCCGTGGAGTTTACAAGATATCCTCAAGGATTAGCAGGGGCACTTAAAAAAATACAAAATTCTTTCGTTCCAGAAAAAAAGATTAGCAAGGCAGTAGCCCCATTATTTTTTGCAAATCCATTCAAGGAGCTTGGAAGCACACATCCTGCAATTGAAAAAAGAATTTCTATTCTGGAAAGAATGTAATATTTTAAAAACCCTTTTTCATTATTTAATGAATGGGTGTTTTTAGAGGTGGGCTTTTAGTTCTAGTGAGCATTATGCTATTTTTAGGGATTTTGGTTCAAGGATTTTTTTTGACAGTTTATCTTTCTTTGGAACACGATGTAGTAAGCCCTCAAATTACTTCTATTGCAAAGGATTTATTTGAAAAACAAGAATTGCCATCAGAATTTAATTCCAGTCTTGTTGAGGAGCAAATTTCCAATATGGTAGAAGAAAAGTATTATGGCAGTTATGATTGCAACTTTTTTGATTGTATTCAAAAAACTGGGGAACCTTTTTCTTTGGTTTCTAAGCATGCTCAGGATTATTGGAAGATTAAATTTTTTTATTTTTTAATCGTTCTTTTTTTACTTCTTGGCGGAGTTTTTCTATTAGTAGAGAATAAATCCAATTTCTTTATTTTATCTTCTGTACTTTTTATTGTTGCCTCCTTTGTATTCTTAAAACTGAAACTTATTACAGAACTCTTGTTAGTTCCATTCCTTAAGATGGGGGATCAATCGGGAGATTTTTCTCTTTCTTTATTTTTTAATTTGTTTTCTGTTTTCTTAGTTAAATCTCCATTTGTTTTTAAAGTCTTTTTGGGAATAGGAATTTTGTTATTAATCGTGGGGGTTATTATTAAATCTCTTGGAATTGGTTTTGAATTATCTGGATTTATTGAGAGAGTATCTGGTTGGTTTAAGAAAAAAGAAACTTCCCCCACTATTGGCAGTCAAATTGGAGAAGAAAAGCGATTCGTTTTTAAAGTTAAATCTTCTAAAAAAACGATTAAAAAATCCGCAACTAAAAAGAAAAGGTTATAAAATCTTTTTATTCTTTTTTAAATGGTTAAGAAAATTCGTGCATGCGTTTTGCTTTCTGGGGGGCTTGATAGTCTTTTAGCAATTAAAATTATGCAAGAGCAAGGGGCAGAAATTTTTGCATTATTTTTTAAGTTTCCATTTGCAAAAGATTTGCAAGAGGATTTGCAAGTTTTTTCTAAAAAAGAAAATATTCATTTAAACATTTTTGATTGTACTAAGGGAAAACTACTTGATGAATATTTGAGAGTGATAAAAAAAGCGAAATATGGGAGAGGGGTTGGGTTTAATTCGTGTATTGATTGCAGAATATTTCTTTTTAAAAAAGCAAAGGAATTTGCAAAAGAAAAGAAGTTGGATTTAATTGTAACTGGGGAAGTTTTGGATGAAAGGCCAATGTCTCAAAAAAGAAAGATGCTTAATCTTGTAGAGAAGGAATCCGAATTAAAGGGTATTCTTTTAAGGCCCCTTTCTGCAAAGCTTTTGGAAATAACTATTGCTGAGCAAAAAAACTTAATTAATCGCGAAGCCTTTTTTGGAATTCACGGAAGAAGAAGAATAAAACAAATGGAGTTGGCAAAAAAATTTAATCTTTCTTATCCTTCTCCGGCAGGGGGATGTTTGCTTTGTGAAAAGGGTTTGAAAAAAAGATTTAAACTTTTTTTTGCAATGGAAAACTTATGGAAACACTTTAATTTGCTTTCGGTGGGAAGGCATTTTTTTATTGAAAATAATTGGATTATTCTCGGAAGAAATGAAAAAGAAAATGAAATTTTAGAGAAGGTTAAAGGCGGTTTTTTGATTGTTCCGGATTATTCTGCACCAAGCGTTTTAATTTTTGGAAAAATTAAAGAATCAACCAAAAAGAAAGCAAATAATCTTATTCAAGCATATTCAAGTGAGGGTTCTTCGAATAAGAGAAAACTTTTTGAAGAATATAAAATCTAGATTGAATTCAAGTCAAAATCTTCGTCTTCCTGAGGTTTTTCCTCCTCAACTTTTTCTTTTTTTGACTCTTCTGGTTTTTTATTGTCCCGTTCGTATCTTTTAACGAAAGAACTCAAGAAGGTTTTGTGTTTTTCCTTGTCCCTTAATTCTTTTATAGTATAGTAAGAACCTCTTTCAGAAGAATGTTTTTCTAATTTTGCACTCGATTGTATTTTTTCTTTCATTTTTTCTCCTACACAAACTTCTTCTTGGGAAATGGATGCAAGTTTTCTCGCATTTACCATGAACTGCCCTAATCCCATGAAACTAATAGCCTCTCCTGTTTTTTTTGCTACCACTTCCCCATATTCTACAGAAATGCCATATTTTATCTTTTGTTTGAATAATCTATTATAATCATCTAATATCTTTTTTGCACTCTGTGCTAAATCTGCCGCAGTTATTTCACTTTGAGAAGTTTTGGTTATGGAAGGAACAAATAAAAAGAATATGCATTCATTGTTTTCATATACAGAAGCTTTTGCATTCTCAGCCATTTCGACTATCTTTTGAAGCGTTTCTTTTGAATTATTCTTATTTGAAATAATCTCTGAATGATTTTTTATCTTTATACAAACAACGCTGGAGGGTTGTTGTGTTCCTTGAATTGAAGGTAGAAAATGTGCTTTATTCTTTGGTGAAACTAATGCACTTCTTTGAGAGAAAACTTTTTCTTCTGAATGCACTGATTTATTTTTTTCCTTGGGAATGAATCCAAAAAAACTTTTTTTGCTTATCTTTTTGAATAGAAAAAAAGCGACAAATCCTAGCACTATTATTATAAACATCCATACAAACATATGCCTTGCTAATTCCATCGCATTCTCTGAAACTTCTTTTACAGATATTGCATTTCCTGTTAAAATAACCATTTTTTTAGTTTCTTCACCCTCTGAAGAGAGAACCTCAACTTGATATTCTCCGTTTGGCGCAGTAAGATAATACTCTTTTGATTCTCCTATATCGATATTTGCGTTTATTTCCAATTGTTTCTCCCCTATTTTTACAAAAACTGTTTTGTTATAAACCACATTTCCAGTATTAGTCAAAATTATTGTTCGGTTAATTATTTCCAAACTTATGTTTGATTGTTCTTTTATTCTAAAGGTATCTTCTTTTGTTATTTGATTTGAAACAGCTACGATTTTCCATTCACTTGGAAGTTGCCCCTCTTTTATTTTGTATTCAACGAAGATATCTGTCTCTTTTTCTATCTGTTCTAAAATTGTATTGTCTTCGTCTTTTATACTTATTACAACCATATCTTTTATTTTTTCTCCAGTTTGGTCGTGAAGAATTGCTTTTATTCTAAAAGTTTCTCCAGGATTTACTTCTTTTTGCTCTAAAACTATCTCCAAGTTAGTGGGTATTTGAGAAATTGTTATCTCATAATTTACAGAACCTTTGTTGGTTATTCTATTCTCCAAATCTTTTTCATAGGCGGTGATAGTAACTAAATAATTTCCAGCCTCCATTGTTTTGGGTATCTTTATCTTTGAAGAAAATTCCCCATTTGTTATTGCTTCTATTTGATTTAATTTATTAGATTCTTCTTTAGAAATAGCAATCTCTGCAAATCCATCAAGTTGACTTCCGGATTCTTTAGTAGCATTTCCCTTTATTGAAATCTCTTCTTCCGGATTAAATTTATTTTTGTTTAAGCTTGCCTTCACATCAATTGAGTCAGAAATAATAAATTCGTTTGTTGAAGAAGATTCTTTAAGCAAGCTAACTTCTACCTTACAAGTTCCTTTTGAGCCATCAAGCATTTCTTCTACTAGCTGAACCGAAGAAGTTATCTTCGTTTCACTTTTTTGGGCTAAAGAAATCCAACTTTTATAAAAGTTCATTTCTTTTCCATTGCAGATTAAATTCATTTGAAAAAATCCGTAAGTATTTGTCAAAGCGTTTATTGTTACGGGTATTGAAAGAACGTCTCCCATGTTGTAAACATCTTTTGGCTGCTCATTTATTGTTAGTTGGGCAGAGACTACAGAAATCAATAAACTTAGAACCATTAATGATAAAATTTTTCCCTTTTCCATCTTGTTTTCTCGTTGCTAAAAAGAATGGACTATTCTTTATAAACTTTCTCGTGAATTTCCTTTATTTTTGGAAGAATTTATAAATATCTTTTTTTTTATCTGTCTATGGCTAAATCTGTGGTTACTCCTTGGGAAGTTTCTGGAAACGTAGATTATGATAGGCTTGTTAAGGAATTTGGAGTCTCCAAAATAGATGAAAAATTATTGGAACGAATAAGAAAGCATGCAGGAGAATTGCATTTTATGCTTAGAAGAAAGATTTTTTTTGCACATAGAGATTTAAAATGGCTTTTGGATGAATATGATAAGGGAAATAAGTTTTTCCTCTATACGGGAAGGTCTCCTTCCGGTCCAGTTCATCTTGGGCACCTTCTTCCTTGGATTTTTACAAAGTGGTTGCAAGACAAATTTGGTGTAGAGTTATGGTTTCAGTTTCCTGATGAAGAGAAATTTTTGTTCAAGCAAGGTTTGAGTTACGAACAAGCTCAAAAATATTTGTTTGAAAATATGCTAGATGTTATTGCTTTAGGTTTTGATTCAAAGAAAACACATTTTCTGGTTGATACAAAAAATGCGAATTTAATGTATGGAGAAGCTTGCAAGGTTGCCAAAAAAATAACTTTTTCAATGGTTAAATCTTCTTTTGGATTAAACGAGCAATCTAATTTAGGGCAGATTTTTTATACCTCAATGCAGGCAGTTCCAGCGTTTTTACCTTCCGTTCTAAAAGGCAAAGAAATTCCTTGCATTATTCCTCATGCAGTGGACCAAGATCCTCATTTTAGATTAACAAGAGATATTTTACCTAAATTAGGACATTACAAACCAGCTTCAATTCAGTGCTTGTTTCTTCCTCCTTTGACGGGAAGTGATGGAAAAATGTCCGCTTCTGAAGAATTAACAGCAATTTATACAACGGATTCTCCAAAGGAAGTTGAGCATAAAATAAAAAAATATGCTTTTTCTGGAGGGCAATCAACTGTGGAAGAGCATAGAAAAAAAGGAGGGAATCCCGATGTGGATATTTCCTTTCAATATTTAAAAATGTTTTTTGAACCAGACGATGAAAAGTTAGCTAAAATAGAGAAGGATTACAGGGAAGGTAAATTGCTGACGGGTGAGTTAAAAGAACTTTTAATAGAAAAAATTAATTCTTTTTTAAAAGAACATCAAAAAAAACGGGAAGAAGCAAAAAAACAAATTGATAAATTCCTTATAAAATATTAAGCCTTTTCATTATTTATTCTTTCGTAAATTTCCATAACCCTTTTTATATGGTTTTTTGTTTGAAGGGGAATTTTTTTTTCGTTTTTTAAATTGAAATTAATATCTTTTATTCTTCTTTGTCCCCAATTATACGCTGCTATGTGTATTTTGAGTTTTTCTTTTTTTCCCAATTTACTCCAATTAGGATGGTAAGTCGAGAAGTATTCTTCATGTCCGTTAATTATTTTTACCACTGTTTCCAAATTTTTTTCTGGATTATAAGCATCATTATACACTCTTTTTGGGCTATAATCCTCCCATGTTCCTTTCATTATTTGCCCTAAACCTCTGGCGCCAACAGAACTTTTTGCTTTAGGGTTCCATTCGGATTCTTTTTCGATTAGCGAATATATAAAAGTAATATCCATTTTTTCTGGAAGCCCTCCACCATTCTTTATTCCTTTTTCTAAAAGTTCAACCGTTTGTTTAGGAGTGTATTTTCCAGTGTTAAGTTTTTTTTTCAATATTTTTTTCTTTAGGTATTCTCCACTTTTTGCTGGGCTTCTTTCTTTTGATGGAGATGTGTAAGAATTTATCAAGAGGGGGTATTTGAATATTTTTTCATAACTAAAAGTAGGCTGAAGAATTATGCTTGTAGCAATAATTCCGGTTCCCAGAATTTTTAATAATGAGTTTTTTGTCATCTTTTTGTTAGTTGTCGTATTCAGCACCCCTTATAAACCTTTCTATTTTTGTTATTATTCAGTAGGTACATTTATTAAAATTTTCAATTTTTTGGTTTGTTGTGATAAAATAAGTACTATATTTATAAATTAAAATGGAATTTTTAATTTATGCAAAAGATAGTGACTATTGGAGGAGGAACAGGGCAGTTTCAAATTCTAAAAGGGCTTAAAAATTATGATTGCACTATAACGGCTATTTCAAACATGGCTGATGATGGTGGCTCTTCTGGAAAGCTTATGGATGAGTATGGAATACTTCCCCCGGGGGATATAAGGCAATGCATGGTTGCTCTTGCAAATGGAGAAAAAGGGAAATTATTGAGAGACTTGTTTAGTTATCGTTTTAAAAAAGGGGAAGAGCACAACTTGGGAAATCTTATTTTAACAGCCCTTATGGATATTTGTGGGGGAAGTGCAGAAGGAATAGAAGAAGCAATTAGACTACTGGGAATTAATCATTCGATTCTTCCAGTAACTCTCGATAAAAGCGTATTGTGTGCCAGAACGGAAGAGGGTAAAATTTTGAAAGGGGAATCAAGCATAGATGATTTATTGGGAAATTCTAAAATAAAAGAACTCTTTTATGAAAAAGGAGCTTTTGTTTATAAAAAAGCCGCTAACGCAATAAGAGAAGCGAACAAAGTCATAATCTGTTCGGGGGATCTCTATAGAAGTATCATTCCAACATTAATTGTTAGTGGGGTTTCCACATCTTTAAAAGAATCAAATGCAAAAAAGTTTTATGTTTGTAATTTATTTACTAAAGCAGGAACTTACGGATTTAAGGCAAGCAATTTTATCCAAGAAATTGAGAGATATTCTGGAATAACTCTTGAAAAGATTTTGATAAATAATCAAGTTCCTTCAAAAGAGGTTAGGGAGAAATATTTATCTGAAAAATCTGTTTTTGTTGAAGATGATATGCAGGGCGATTCGAGAGTTGTAAGGGGAAATTATGTTGCAGAATATCCCTCAGAAAGAAAAACCATTTTCAGGCATGTTCCGGAAGAGATTGCGAGAGAAATTATTGGGTTGTGAGATTTTACTATATAGTCTATGTCAACAATACTTAAATTGCCATGTTTTCTTGTTTTTTATGGTTTTTGAAAATTTGCGTGAGCAACCCAGCCTTTTTAATTTGGGCAATCAGTTTTCATCTGTTTCAAACGCTTTGGAAAAAATTTTGAGTGGAAAAACTAGCGAATTGACGAAAGAAGAAAAGACAAATCTCAAAGAGGTTGGAGAAATATACAAATATTTTAGTGGTTATTATTATGTGCTTTCTGAAAAAAGCAATTCGAAATTGGTTCGTTTTGGTAAAAAATTAAAACCCATATTTTTGGAAGGGGTAGCTGCTCAGAAAAGAAGTTGTGTATACGACCTCCTCGATTCAAAAGAAACCTATTTATTGCTTACTTCTCCTAGTCACATATCAAATCTTTCTGGGAAAGAAATAAAGCAGACAAGAGATTTGTTTAGTTATATGTCCAATATGCTGGCGCATAGGCTAAACTCGGCACAGGGAAATCTTTAATCTTTTGTGATTTATAATAACTTTTAGGTAGGTTTATATACTCATTATCTAATCAAAAATTAATAAAAATGTCATTACCAAAATATGTGCGAAATAGTTTAGTTTTACTAGGAGTAAGTGTGGCTTTATATGCTGCTAGTTTTGGAGGGTATTCATTATTTTCTGAGACTGTGGATCTTCAAGGAAGAGTTGTGGGTCCATGTGTTCCAAAATCTACGCCCAATAAAAAAATAGGCAATCACACTTTGGATGAAATGTTGACTGCATCTCATCAGAATCATCCGGTAGACTCAATGATAGAAGGACAGTTATATCTAATTAAAAATAAAGAATATGAATCGTGGCTTTCCAAAATATTTGAGCCTAATCTTGATAAGTATTCAGTAGTGACGACTCCAAAAACCATGGCGATGGAATTTATGCAGGGGGATAATTTAAATTTAAGAATGAAAAGAAATTCCGTTTCGGATTCATTTAACTGCATAAGTGAAGGCAAATTTGGAAAAGATATAATCTTAGAATATGATTTAAAACAGCATGATTTAATTTCATGGGCTCGTTATTTATAATTTTGAGAAGCATAAAAAATTACAAAACGTAGTCTATAACTAAATTTTTAAACTCTTCTTCTCTAAATTAATTATGAAAATTTTGAGTCTACACTGTGATTATATAAGATTTAAGCCAATTAAAAAAGCAATAAAAAATCCTCAAGAGCTCACAAAAGAACAAGAGAAAGGCAAAGAAGTAAAAGAAGTTTTAGGAATATTTACTGCTGTTGAGAAAATAGATGAAAGCAATGAAAAAATTCTTGAAGAATATGTTAGAAATGTGAAGGAACTCGCGGGGCAGGTGAAAGCAGAAAATATTGTTCTCTATCCTTATGCCCATCTTTCTTCTTCTTTATCTTCTCCCGGTTTTGCTTTGGAAATTTTGGAAAAAGCAGAAAAAGAACTTTCAAAAGATAAAAAATTGAAGATAACTAGAGCCCCTTTTGGGTATTACAAGGAATTTGAATTGAAATGCAAAGGGCATCCTCTTTCTGAACTTAGCAGGAGCATTGGGAGTGGAGATATAAAAGTTGAATCAGGAAAAACACAGATTAAACCCGAAAAGGAATATGATTACAAACAACTTTTGAGAGAATTATCAAAAACGAAATTGGATACTTCTAAATTAAAGGAAAATGACCATAGAATAATTGGACAGCAAATGGATTTGTATTCTTTCAGCGATACTGCTCCCGGAATGGTTTTCTGGCACAATAATGGTTTAATAATAAAAAATGAGTTGGTTAGTTTTTGGAGAGAACTTCACAAGAAAGAGGGCTATGAAGAAATTTCTACACCTCAAATTTTAGATAAGAGATTATGGCAAATTTCTGGGCACTGGGAAAAATATAAAGATAATATTTTTTTAACTGAATATGAAAAAAAACAATTTGCAGTAAAACCTATGAACTGTCCTGGAGGAATGTTGGTTTATAAAAATAGGCCGAAAAGCTATAAGGATCTTCCTTTAAGAGTTGGAGAGTTAGGGGTTGTTCACAGGCAGGAACTTTCAGGAGTTTTAGGGGGATTGTTCCGAGTGATTCAATTCACTCAAGATGATGCTCATATTTTTTGTACAGAAGAGCAATTAGAAGAAGAAATACTTCGAATAATTAATATAATCAATCAAGTTTATTCTAAGATTTTTAATTTTGAGTATTCAATCGAGCTTTCGACTCGTCCAGAAAAAAGAATTGGTAGTGATGAAATTTGGGATAAGGCGGAGAATATTTTGGAGAGTGTTTTAAAAAAGAATAAGCTAAAATACAAAGTGAACAAAGGAGATGGCGCTTTTTATGGGCCGAAAATAGATTTTCATTTAAAAGATTCTCAAGGAAGAACTTGGCAGTGTGCAACGATTCAACTTGACTTTGCTATGCCTGAAAGATTTGAGCTCGAATATAATGATAAAGATAATTCTCGTAAAAGACCAATAATGCTGCACAGAGTCATTTATGGGGCTCTGGAGAGATTTATTGGAATTCTAATAGAGCATTACAATGGAAGACTTCCATTATGGCTTTCTCCGTTACAAGTGAAGGTTTTGAGTTTTACTGATAGGAGCGAGAAATATACTAAACAGATTTTTGAAAAATTAAAACAGGAAATTCCAAATTTGAGAGTAGAACTAGATTTAACACAGACAACTGTTCAAGCAAAAGTAAAGAGTGCAGAGATTATGAGAGTTCCCTACATCCTTGTAATTGGGGATAAAGAAGAAAAAGAAAAAACAATTGCAGTTAGAACAAAAGGGAATAAGAAAATTGAAAATATGAAATTGGATTCTTTTATTTCTTTAGTCAAGAAAGAAATCGAGAAAAGAAAATGAAATTCAAATCTTTTAAGAAAAAGATTAAGGAAAGAAAATAATGTTAATACTGGAAAATCGCATTAATGGATTTCTTATAGGTTGTGCTTATGTTTCAAATGAATTGCAGGTTGACAAAGAAAATTTCTCTTATCATATAGAATATCACCGATTTAATCAAAAACCAAATATTCTTCATTTTAATTTAGTCCATAAACGAGAAGAAGGCGCTGAAAAACTTGCCTTGCTGGTTTACGAAGAAGTAAGCAAAAAATTGAAAAGGAGCAGGAAAAAATGAATTTTCAATTTTATATCGAGAAGCTTCGAGCTTCGGAAATATTCAAACAATTTATTAAAGAAAATTCAAAAGCATTTTTATGTTCGTGTTTTTTTTCAATAGATTTTGTAGAAAAAGATAATAAAATTCATTTTGATTATTATATCCCTAATTCTAAGGGAATGTTTAGTTTTAAACTTGAAAAAGAATGCGAGAAAGAATTGATTCAAACGAGAGAAGATTTTCTTCCGGAGAAAATAAGCGAAAAGATAGATTTTGAACTAAAGGATATTGAAAAAATTATTACTGAAAGAATGAAAAAGGAGAATATTCAAGAAAAAGTTCAGAAAATTTTCATTTCTTTGCAAAGAACAAAGGGAAAAGATTCTTTAATAGGTACGGTTTTTATATCTGCTATGGGAATGATTACATTTGAAATGGCACTTTCAAGCAAAAAAATAATTTCTTTTCAAAAGAAATCTTTTCTGGATTTTTTTAAAATTTTAAAGAAATAGTTATTTCTTTTTTGCAATAAACATAATTTTCATGTCTCTGCTTAAAGATTTTTTTATTTCAAATCCTTCTTTTTTAAAGTCCTTATGAGCTTCTTTTTCAGTGTACAAATAATAATATCTCTCTCCCTTGTTTCTCCATTGCATTCTCGTTTCTTTTTTGGCATTTTTAAATCGTTTACAGTCTTTATTCCATAGGGATACAAATACTTCTCCTCTTGGCTTTAATGTCTTGAATAATTCTTTTATTGCTTTTTTTCTGTCTTTTTTTTCTTCAATGCATTGCAAAGAGTCAATGAATATTGCGAAATCAAAAAAATCTTTTTCAAAACAGAGATTACTGGAGTTAGCTACAAAAAATTCAGAGTTTATTTTATTTTTTTTGGCTTTTTGTTTTGCAATTTTAATCATGTTTTCAGAAAAATCAACTAGATACATTTTTCCTTTATTTATTTTTATTAAATGCCTTCCAGAACCACTTCCCAAATCGAGAATTTTTCCTGTTTTTGTTTTTAAGAAATCAATAACTTCGGGGATAGGTTTTGTTCTAAATTTGCTCCATTCTTTTGCAATATTATTCCAGACTTGTTTTTGAGATTCCATGAATTAGGAAAGCATTTTAAGCTTAAAAAATATGTGATTTTATGTTAAAACCAGAGAAAGGAGAATTAAGAAAACCAACAAAAACTATTTCGGGAATAACTCCTGTTGCGGTGATGTTACCTTCAAGAAAATGCAATCATGGGCTTTGTAGTTATTGTCCTAATCTTGGGGTTCCTCAAAGTTATACTCCTAAAAGTCCAGTTGTAATGAGGGCTTTCGAACTTGGTTATGATTCTTTCAAGCAGATTAGAGCAAGAATAAAATCTTTTGAAGCAATGAATCACAAAACAGACAAAATAGAAATTATAATTATGGGAGGGACTTTTTTGCAATATTCGGAGAAATTCAAATATAATTTTATTAAAGGATGCTATGATGGTTTAAATCAAAAAAAATCGAGTACCTTGGAGAAAG
>Ga0172381_10005890_pt1 | contig 12353 bp, 12 predicted proteins | sample Leawel6488metaG_FD_119754 | JGI IMG/M metagenome (GOLD analysis project Ga0172381, IMG submission 119754) | Leachate microbial communities from a municipal landfill in Southern Ontario, Canada - Leachate well 64-88 metaG | ecosystem: Engineered > Solid waste > Landfill > Unclassified | place...
AAACCAGTCACTGCCGAAGTGATTGTTTCTTTAGCCCCTTGGACTTTCTTTTCATCTCCAGCCGATGTTGCAATTAAAATAAAACCATAAGACATTAACAAAAAAGCAATTCCACCTGCCACTCCAAACAACCAACTTAACAACCAAGGCACAAATTTTTCCATTTCCACTGGAATACACCCCAATGCCGTATTGATTTCTGTAGCAGGACAACCAGCAAAAGGATCATATGCAAAAACGGTTTTTTTAAAAAAACTTCCAAAACCAATTGTCAACATTCCTAAAAACAATAATATCTTTCTCTTCAACATATTTGTAGTATATCAAATGTTAAAATTAAACTGTGTATTTAAAGCCCAAAAAATTATTGATTTTTATTTTATTTTTATTTTCAGTTTTTTTGGTTGTTCAGCCAATTTTTGCCGACGAAGTTGACGATTGCATAAATAATAAAACTGATCCTAATGTTTGTATGGATCTCATAAAAAAACAAATAACCAATCTTGAAAATGCTATCTCTCCTCTCAAAAAAGAATCCACCGGTCTTTCTTCAAAAATTACATTAGCTAAGACACAAATTTCCAAAACAGAATCACAAATAATCAGTTTATCTCAAAAATTAGTCGAAAAAGAATCAGATCTAGAAGTTCAAAAATTATTACTAGCAGAGAGAGTTAAACGTTATTATAAAAACAGCAAAAGTTATAACTCATTTTTAATGCTATTTTCCACTTCTGACAACAAAAACGGTTCTGTTTTTCAACAATATGCCTGGTATCAATCAATTATTTCCCAAGATAAAAATACCATTACTCAATATTCTTCCGACATAATCACTTTAAATGATAATAAAAATAGTCTTGAAACCGAAAAAATAAAATTAGCCAAAATTAAAAAAGACCTTGAGTCCCGTTTTGGTTTTTTATCAACAGAAATTAAAAAAGCAGAAGAAAATAAAGGTAGATTAAATAATTTATTAACACAACTTGAAGCCGAAAGAATTGCAAAATTAAATTTACCAAAGAGTGCCGTTTCTGGTGGAATTTCTTGTGTTGATGATCGAAAAGTTGATCCTGGTTTTGGTTCTGGATTTGCCTTTTTTACCTTCGGAATTCCTCACCATGTTGGTCTTAATCAATACGGAGCTCTTGGTCGCGCAAATGCTGGTCAATCAGCCGAAGAAATTATTAAAGCTTATTACCAAAATATTGAAATTACTGGAGGTAAAGAAGGTGAAAATGTAAAAGTTAATGGTAAAAATGAATTTGGCCAAACCTTTACTAACGAAACCATGAATATTGAAGAATATTTAAAACATATTTATGAAATGCCCACCAGTTGGCCAGAAGCCGCTCTTCAAGCTCAAGTCATGGCTGCCAGATCTTACGCCCTTCGTATTTATGGTGAAAAAGGCTGGCTTGCTCCTAGTCAAGCCGATCAAGTTATCAAAAAAGAATTAAACAATGATCGATGGATTTCTGCCGTTAATGCTACCCGTGGAAAAGTTATAACATCAGGCGGTCAACCAATTAAAGCTTGGTTTGCTTCCACTGCTGGTGGTTACACCTTTACTTCCAGTGATGTTTGGGGTGGCAATACTGCCTGGACTAAAAGAGTTAGAGACACTAATGGGGATGTTAATTCATTTGAAGATTTATTTGCAAAAGCTTATGATCGTGAATCTCCTTGTTTTTATGCTGCGCAAGGTTATCGTAAAGAATATAATAAATCGGCTTGGCTAAAACCATCTGAAGTTGCTGATATCATCAATGTTGTTTTACTTTATCAAAAAGATTCTTCTACTCAAGGTCATCTTTGTTACAAAGACAATCCCTCAGGTGGTTGTAATGACACTTGGGATGCAGAAAAAGTTAAGTCTGAACTTAAAAGTCGTGGGGTCACTCCTTTTAGCAATATAAGCTCAGCTTCTGTCACAGATTGGAACAAATCAGAAGGTCGGACAAATACACTTTCTTTTTCAGGTGATGCGGGTCAAATTTCTATTAGTGGTTCAACTTTTAAAAGTCTTTTTAATATTCGTGCTCCAGCCAACATTTCAATTGTCGGCCCTCTTTACAACGTCGAAAAACGATAAAAATAAAGTCGCCCTGTCAAGGGAGATGTCCGAAGGACAGAGGGTTTTTTCCATGTTAAAATAAACTATGACTCGTTCAAAAGATTTAGATACTATTGCTCCAGATGACGATATTATCATCCCTAGTCCACCTCCAGAAACACCACCAACTCAACCAAAAAAAAAGAAAGTTACTAAAACCAAAATTAAAACCCAAGAACCGTCTATTGTTGACGATTTTAATAAAAAAATTCACGAGATTCTAGGTCACACCAAAAGCCCATTTTCTTCCTTTTTAGTTCATCCCAAAGTCTTAAAATTTACCGAGCAAGATGATCACGAAATAATTTATCTCGCGGTTCGTCCACACTGGGTTACTAATATTTCTTGGTTCCTTATCTCCATTGCCATGCTTTTTGTCCCTTTATTATTCGGATATCTTACTTTTTTCAATGTCTTTCCAGTCCAATATCGGTTTGCCCTTATTCTTTTTTGGTATTTAATAAACTTTATTTACGCTTTTGAAAAATTTTTAAATTGGTATTTTGATCTTTTTTTAGTGACTAACGAAAGGGTTGTTGACATTGATTTTAATAATCTTTTAAATAAGCATTTTGCCGAGGCCGACATTTCTGTAATTCAAGATGTTTCTTTTTCTATTAAGGGTATTTTAGGAACTTTTTTCAATTTTGGCACTGTTCTAATTCAAACTGCTTCCGAAAAAAATCAAATCATTTTTGATAATGTCTCCAACCCTCAAAAAATAATGAGACTCTTAAAAGAGCTTAGGGATTCAAACGAACACCAAGGAGGCCAACTATGAATAATTTTTTAACCAACAATAATTTAGAATTTTATTTTTTTGGCATTACTAAAGTTTTCTTTGTTCTTTTTGCTCTTCTTTATTTTGTTTTTGCCCTAATTGTCGTCAAACAAGTCACTTCAATGTCAAAAAGTGTTAGCGATAAATTTAATTACATTCTTATCATTTTTTCCTTTCTCCATCTCGCCTTTTCAGTTCTATTAATCCTAATAATGCTTGGATTGTAGTATCATTAATTAATGCACTTCATTTGTCGTTCATTTAGCGGTAATTCCGAGCCAAATTCTTGGTCTCGTTATTGGGAAAACGATCCCGATGATCCATTTTTAAAATCTACCAAAGGCCATCTTTTTGCTCTAGTTAATATAAGTTCTAACGAAGAAAAAGAATTAAATTCAATTGGTCATGATATTAACTTTGAATTTAATCAAAATTATTTTAATTCCGAAAATAATTTAGATATCACAACCAATCTTCAACAATCAATTAACTCCATTGTTAAAAATCCACTTTATTCTGAATATCAAATAGATTTTTCAGTCGCTGTTATTTTAAATAACCAGATTTTTATAGCTACTTTTGGCAATAGTAAAGTTGTTCTAAAGCATCAAAACCAAATAAGTATTCTATTAAATAGTTCTGAAAATCAAATAGAAAATCTCATTGGCCCAATTGAAAATCAAGATAGGATTTTTTTACTAACCAATTCTTTTTTTGAAAAAATAACCTGGCAAAAAATAAAATTATTTTTATCCGATCCAAAAATAGAAAACGTTGAAGAGAATTTTCTAGCATCGATTTTTTCTCTCAAGGATCAAAAAGATTTATCCGCCGCTCTTATTGAAATCAAACAAGACAATCTAGCCGACCAAGATTTAACCATTAACCCAACTATTAATACTGAGAAGCCTAATTTTAATTTCTCAAAAATTTCTCAAATTATTACTGATCATAAAAAAGAGTCATCGGTTTTTATTTCCCATCATGAAATCAAAGAAGTTGGAAAAAGAAAGAAATTAACCATATTATTAGGAATTATTTTAATAATTGGCCTTTCTTTTAGTATTTATTTTGGAATTGAAAAAAATAAAACTCAAAAAACTGAAAAACAATATCAAGAATTAAAAACAGAAATAGAATCTCAAATTGAGAACATAAATCAAACCAAAAATCTAAGCCTAGATAGTGCTCGCGAAGCCGCTAACACTGCCCAAACTACTATCGAAAAAATGGTAGATTTAAAAATTCATCAAGACGAAATTGAAAATTTCAATTCTCAATTAAAAACTATTCTTTCTCAAACAGGATCTTCTGAAAGCTATATCCCAGACTTTTTTTATGACACCAATAACATTATCAGTAATCCTCAATTTCAAAAAATTATTTTTAACGATAATAAAATTTATCTTCTCGATTCAGCTAATAGCAGAATTGATTATCTTGATATTGATTCAAAATCTACCAAATCAGTTCTAATTTCCGACGAAATCAAATCAGCCACAAATTTTGCCCTAGACAAAACAAATCTCTATCTAATGGATAATGAAAATATTTATTTGGTTAATAAAGATGGTCTCACTTCTAAAATCAGTCTTGTTGACACAAAACCCACTGATTTTAAATTCTGGAACGGATCAGCTTATGTGGTTGATGCTGATAATCAAACTATTTGGAAGTTTACTCCCAATTCTACAGGTTTTTCTAAAGCTCAAAATTGGTTAAAAGATGAGGCTAAGTTGGAACTAGGTGCCGTTTCTTTGTCGATTAATGGCAAAATTTGGGTTCTTCATCAAAATGGCGAAGTGATTCCTTATTTAAGCGGAGTAAAAGAAGATTTTAATCCCAACCAAATCTCTCAATTTACCAAAACTGACAATTTAGATGTCACCCAAGAAAAAGAACTTTTATCTTTTATTGATAATGACAACACTATTTATCTTTATCAAAAATCAGGGGAATTGCTTTCAAAATATAACCTTGGTCAATTAAAGGTTAGCGATATTGCTTTTGATGAAAAAAATAATTTCCTCTATATTCTCGGAACGGACCAAAAAATCTACCGCCAAAGCTTCTAATCAGATTCAACTATTTGCATTATAGGACATTTTATGCTAAAATTTGTGACTAAATTAGATTAATTAAAAAGCTAATTAGTCACACTTTTACAGCATAATAGGTAAAAAAAAGAAAGGATTGTGGTGTTTTGAAAAAATCATTGTTTGTAATTTTAGTGATCCTTGTTGCTTTTTTAACTTTTTCCTCAGTGACTATTGTTGATTTACAAAAAAACAATCAATCACTAATGGAGAAGATTAATCAACAGCAAAATGAGATGAAAGAACAGATGCAACAAATAAAAATTGAGAATCAGGATTTAATCAAAAAAAACCAAGGACTGGAACAAGAGAATCAAAAAATAATTGAAGCCTTTAATAAGATACAAGAAGATCTTAGTTCTGAGTCGCAAAGTGGCGAAAAGCCTAGCAGGTCTGGGATAACCCCTCAGTTCATTTTGGTTAATCGTGGAAGCTTTAATCGTGCTTTTCAAAAAAATCTTTTGAATGACCTTAGTGAAGGATCGTATCAAAATGAAAAAGTAGAGATTCCAATTGATGTTGATGACATTAATTTATTCCAATCGCTTGGTAGTTGGAAAATAACTAACTATACTGCCTGCATTGAAGAGTGTGACGCTGACCCGTTCACTACCGCCAGTGGTCAAATAGTTACTCCTGGTTTTACTGTAGCAGTAGATCCTAAATACTGGCCATATGGTACTATTTTTTATTTTAAAGACGTTGGATTTGGGATTGCTGCTGATTGCGGTGGTTCTGTAAAAGGTCGAAATCGGGCTGATTATCTTACCGCTTCCAAAAAATCTAATATACCAAACCAAACAGAAGTTTATTTGGTTTATCAACCGGAGACCAAATAAACTTCTATTATGCTAAACCCTATGGGGCTTTTTCGATTGCAAAATCAACAAAGCCCCTTTTTCTTGCAAAAATTTAAAGAATTCTCCCTTTTTTAAGGGGAGATGTTGAACGAAGTGAAACAGAGAGGTTTTGTTTTTGTTAAAATACACCAGTGAAACATTTCAACAAAGAATCACGAGATTACGAATTTATCGCCAAATTTGAAGCCGGCATTGCCTTAACTGGCTCTGACGCCAAGTCATTGCGCACTCAAACCCCTCAATTTGCCAATTCTAAGGTTGAAATTAAAAACGGACAACCAATTCTTTTTAACTTAACTATTCCTTTATACAAATATTCTCAAGGCCAACCAATTGACACTACGCAAGAAAGAAATTTATTATTATCCCAAAAAGAAATATTAAAACTAATCAGTTTTCGTAACCAAAAATATATGCTAATTCCCATTTCAATTTTTATAAAAGGGAAGTGGTTTAAAGTTGAAGTCGGTGTCGGCCGCAAAATGCGCAAGTACGAAAAACGCGAAAAAATCAAAGCCAAAGAAATGAAAAAAACCCTTAAATAATTTATTTTGTAAATTTTCTTATATCCTCATGATTGCCGACGAAGACTAAAATTATCTGTTTTTCATTTTCATCAACATAAAATATACATCTAAACCCCATATTAATCCTAAATTCCCACACTTCGTCAATATTTTGACTTTTTAAAAAACGTTGGCTTACATTTAATTTTTTTGTGTTTAAGCTGGGATAATTTAATTTTTTAGAAAATAATTTTATTTTTTGATCTAAAGCTTTTTTTAGTTGAGGTGTTAATTTTTTTCTGACAATTTTATCAAAATCCCTTGTTGCGTTAACAGAATATTGTTCATCGAATCGCATATGGTATCAAATCAGCTGCATTAAACCGTGGCAATTTTGTCTCATCTATTTTTTCATCACAATTTTCATCATCATAAAAACTTTCCAAAGCTGCCAAATCTTTATCAATTATTTTACCCATTTCTTTTTCTCCATTTGTAGTTATCTGATAAGAATCAGTTAAATGCGATAATTTAACCAATTCAGTTGATGTTAATTTTGAATATTTTTCAATAAGTGGATCAATAATATTTGAAATATTATCCGGAATTTTCGTTTCTAGACCTTTTAGGGGACGTACGTAATTACCGTCAATTACGATCATTTTCTTTTTTTGCATTTGAGACAGTAATAATTTGTAATTATTAATCACTGGACCATAAACAATACCGGCATAATTAGATTTCGATAATTCCTTACCGATTTTATGTAAATACCCAAACTCTACAAAAAAAGCGATTTTATTCAATTTTAATTTTGTACTCTGACTAGGCTCAATTTTTTGCAATAAATACAAAATATATTCTGTAGTATCGAATTTAAAGTTATTAATCATATTTTCATTTCTAAACCATTATACACACAATCTTAAGACCAATAAAACACCATAATTTTGAGGAGATGCTCGGTAGTGAACCGAGGTCCGAAAGTCGACTGTAAAAAACCTCTACAAGCTTAAATTACTTTATCCTACACTTCCAACAACTAAAGTAAGCGAAAAGTGTTGAAATGTCGATTATTGAGGGCATTACCCCTCTCTTAAATCATTAGAAAATCGAGATCCTAATAATAGCGTTCTGATTTAGTTAACACTTTTTAATTTCCCTCAGAACAGAAAACTAAAAAATGGTCGTGCTTAAGCTAAAGCGTAAGCATTAACTTTAGGAGCGAAAGCGCCAGTGAAGGCGTTTGCAACTTCGGTTAATTTGACACCAAAAGTATTTTTGGCATAATTGTTTTGACTCTGTTTAACGACTCATGAATCAAAGTCGGCTTGCAGTTTTTTAAAGTTCTAACTCCGTCAATGCAATACATCTCCAGAAGACCTATATTATAGCATTTTTTATGTAGAGACGCCACATATGGCGTCTCTACAAGAACAACCCTCCTTATCAAGGGAGGGTACCCGCAGGGTGGGTGGGTTTTGAATTTTAAACCGAAAGCTCTTTTCTCATCTTAGAAATCACTAAAAATAAAATAATACTTGTCGCCAAAATCCATATCTCGCTAAATTGTTCAAAATATAATTTAAAAACAGACGATAAAAATATAGCTACAATCAATCCCATTTGAAAAAATCTTAATCCTTTAAATTTTCTTTTAGTTGTCATAAAAAATATTCCCATTATAAAAAATATTGCCGTAACTGAATCAAAAAATATTTTACCTGCCATCATATAAAAATCAGATTTAGAAATAAGATCATAATTGTCACTAATTTTTTGAAGCATTTGCATTTTTTGCGGATTAATTAAAATCCTAATTGTTTCCTGGATCTTATCAATTGCCCAAATACTGGCGTAAACAACTAAACCATAGGTTACCAATCTTGTTTTAAAAAATTTATTATACGAATAATAGCCAGTTTTGGCTATTAATATTCTCCACCAACTATTTTCATTTATCTTTTTTATTTCCTGTTTTTCAAAAAATAATTTTAATTCTTTAGCTAAATTTTTAATATTCTGGTCTTTTCCTTTTTTAATAACTTTTTCTAAATTTTTTATCGTCTCTCGTTTTTCACTTTCATCTAATTCATTTTCTACCGCATCTTCTAACTTACTAATCGCAGTATACAAAAGAGTTTTAGTGTCCTGTGGCTGATTATTTTCTAAATATCGATAAACTAAATACAATATAACAAAACTAATATAAATAATAATTATTGCTGGCTGAAACCAATAATCATTATCTTTAGTGATATATTTACCAACCTCATCGATAAAAAGCCCCCATCCCATTCCCGAAATTATGTTGCTGTTTTTCTAATTTTTTCACCATGAAATACTAGCATTAAGATACTGCCAATCACCATCAACATCCCTCCCCAATTAGCATGGGCAATATGCCATACCCCAAAACTGATTGTTGGCCAACCAAATAATTGCAAAAAATACCTTGTCACTAAAAGAGTTACCAAGGCTGAAACCATTAACGCTAAAACCAAATCCGCCGCATTATCCCTTTTTGTTAAATTTTGATTCATAATGTATATCATACAACAATGTCATTAATTTTAGACACAATCTTTCCTAAAAAATGCTATGGTTGCGGTCAAACAGGGGGATACCTCTGTCTTCAATGTCAAAAAAATATAAGCATTTTAAACACCAAACCACCGGAAAATGGTTTTGATGGAGGTCTTAGCCTTTTTAAATATCATTCATTTATAAAATCAGCTATTATCGATTTAAAATATAATTTTGTTTCTGATAATGCCAATGATTTGGCCGATATTTGTGTTAAAACATTAGAATTAAGCTTTCCTAATTTAATTAAATATTGGCGTCAAAATAATTTTATTTTAATCCCAATTCCTCTTCATCAATCTCGTCAAAATTGGCGTGGTTTTAATCAATCAGAAGTTTTAATTCAAAAAATTGCTTCAAAGCTTTCTCTAGACTTTTCTAATCAAATTTTAATCCGTCATCAAAGTACTGCTATTCAGGCTCATCTAAAAAATATTAAAGATAGAACTGAAAATGTCGCCGAAATATTCTCTTTATCCCCAATATTAAGTAAACTTAAATATAAAAATTTTATAATTTTTGATGATGTCTGCACTACTCAATCAACCTTAATTTCTGCCCAAAAAACTCTTAAAACCTCATCCCCAGGTCAGTGTTGGTACCTGACTCTATCGGCTGGATAATCTCTGCTGGACTTTCCGTTAATTGACCTCCCTCTATTGGAGTTAAAGAACTCAAATAGAGATTATCAACATGTAGCCCATGCTGTGTTAATGAATCCATTAATTCCTGCTTAATTTCATCCTCAATCAAACTTCTATCAGTCGATAAGGCTTTAATTAAAGTATGATTTGTCAACACTTTTCTTATTCGGCTTCTAGTTACTGGTCTAACCACTTTTGAAACAAAATTTTCACCAATATTTTGCCAAATTTCCGGCAATCTTTCAGTATCAAGTTTTATTAAAACTGTAGCCTCTACTGCCACAAATTTATTATCCGATGTCACAGCGTTAATAATTTCATCACCCATTATTTCTTTATTGTCCTTCAAAGTTACATCTTTTGAAATAGTGTATTCGATTAATTGAGCATTAAAAAGTTTAACCCTATGAATTAGAGGAACTTTAAAATGCATTCCTGGATACCAAACATTCTTCATTACTCCACTAAAAATACTATAAATACAACCAACATGACCAGGTGGAATGGTTACTATAAAACCGCCAACTACCTCGTCAACCAGGAGAGATACTAATAAATTATCTATTGATGCCATATATAAAGAATTATAACATTAAAAAACTGAAGCTATTTCAATCAACTCCTTTTCTGGATCCTTTGCTTTAACAATAAATGTTGAAATTAAAACTCCTTTGGCACCCAATTTCAAAGATGCTACTACATCTTCTTTTGAATGTATCCCAGCCCCAACTAAAATTGGTATTCTTGGATATTTTTCTACTATTTTTTTAATTATTTCTGGCTTTTCACTGGCCACCGATTTTTCCTTATTACCAATAAACTCTTTTGGCTCGTAAGCAATCATATCTGGTTTAATATTTTTTGCCCATCCATCCGCCTGTCCTAAACTACTAATACAAACCACCGACTTAAAATTTCTAGGCCAATTAGTTAATATTTTTTTAACACTCCCTGGTTTAATCCGGTGTTCTGAATGGTTTAAAATCGACCCATCTATTTTGAGAGATGCAACTTGAAAAGGAGAGATAAATCCTGTTTTCGGCCCATCATTAAATTCATCCACTGCCTGTAAATAAACTTCCATATCTAATTTTTCTTTAATTCTAACCGCATCCAACGCCGAAACTACTGGAATAATTTTAACTCCACTTTTTTGGCTAACCTTTTTACAGATTTCAGCCAATTTCAAAGCCCCATCTCCAAATGTTTCTTTATGTAATTTAAAGTTTACTAATATCATTTATTTATTTAAATCCGTATTTTTGTTGCAACTGAGATATTCCACTAACTACTGTAGTAATAGCCTCATCTGCGTCTGAACTATTAATCAATATGCTATTCACCGCATCACTAAAATATTTTTGCATCTGTGTGTTTAAACCATCATCAAAAGTGTCTGAGGCTAAACACCAACTGGTGGCACTGTTAGCTGTTTCAACTAAAGGCCTAATTTTGTCGTTACTAATTATTTTACTCACCATACTTTTTCTTGGGTAAATTTGCCCAAAACTCCTAATCTGGGAATCAGCTTGATACATTTTTTCTAAAACTTCAACTGATGATAAATATTCTAAAAATTTCCAAGCCTCTTCTTGATATTTACTTTTATTATTAACCCCCTCAGTCCAATAGCTTGCCCAATAAATATTTGTCAATTCTGCTCCAGCACCTACTTCACTGGTCGACACAGATGATGCTGTTTGCAATTGAGGCATACTTGCTATTCCAAACGTCAAACTTGGGTTCAATGCTTGAATATCAAAAACTCTCCATGAAGGACCAAAATAAAAACCTAAGTTTCTGCTGGCAAAAAATTGGGTCGAATTAGGCAATGTTTCATCCCAAACTTTATCACTAGTTTTAAACAATGTGTAAAAACTAAAAACGTCTTTTAATTTAGTCACATTTTCAGTCGAACTAATATTTGTAGAATTAACTCCATTTTGTTTCATCATCAATCCAATAATATCGCTCCAATGATCCACATTGTCAATTAAACCAAGTGCTGCTCCAGCCACTTTAATTTTCCCCTTATCATCTTTTTCAGTTATTTTAACAGCTGCCTTCTTTAAACTCCACCAATCTTTTGGAACTTCGACTTGAGCTTTATTTAAAAGTTCTGGATTATAAAACATCACCAAGCCATCATACATCAATGGCACCGACAACCATTCACCGCTTACCTTCAAATCACTTTTATAAACATCAAAAAAATCAGTTTCTAGTCCAATATTTGTCACCATTGGGATCGGAACTGGTGCTAAATTATTTTCAAACATTGGAATCCAAGTATTATGAATCCTAAAAATATCTGGTACATCTTCAACTTCACCTGTTTTTACTAATCTTCCAGCCAATAAGCCTCTATACCCATCTTTTTGTTTCTTTCTATAAATAATGTTTATATTCGGATTTTTTGCTTCAAAATCAGCGATTATTCCATTCATTACACTTTCATCTTCCCATAAGCCCCAATAAGTCAGTGTCACCATCTCATTAACATTTTTATTTTTTAAAAAATAAAAAATCGTTCCACCCAACACTAATAGAATTATCAGTATTACCACTAAGATTAAAGGCTTTTTATTGCTTTTTTTTAATTCCTCGGTTTTTATTGGTTGATCCACAATTTCTGTTCGTGGCATCATCACTGGTGTTTCATTCACATTTTCATTTTCACCGTCATCTTTAAAGAACACTTTTCTGGCTGGTAATGGTGATTTTATATCTTCAATACTCACATCTATATCATAACCAAAATTAC
>Ga0172381_10005891_pt1 | contig 12351 bp, 11 predicted proteins | sample Leawel6488metaG_FD_119754 | JGI IMG/M metagenome (GOLD analysis project Ga0172381, IMG submission 119754) | Leachate microbial communities from a municipal landfill in Southern Ontario, Canada - Leachate well 64-88 metaG | ecosystem: Engineered > Solid waste > Landfill > Unclassified | place...
ATTTCCAAATTAAAAAAAGAACTTGAAAGTGCAGATCAAAGAATAATTGCTATTTCTCAAATACTTTCTAAACTTCCTAAGAACATAAACGAACTTTTCGAGCAGCTTAGAATTATTGGAGACGTTTTGTATCCTAATATGGAAAAAGAATTAACTATTGAAGAATATGTTAGACTTTGCTCTCTTGAAAGTGTCACTGAAGAAACTTTAAAGAAGATTTGTCTTGATAAATCAAAAGCAAGAAAGATTTTAGAGATTCGAGAAATTGGTCTTTCATCTGAACTTGAAGAACAAGAGAAAATTATATTTATTAACTTAGCAAAGAACTTACAGAACCTTCTTGACACAAAGAAAAGTCTTGAGGCTCTTGAAGAAAAACTTGTAAAAACTAATTATCCTAACTTCTCTGAAATTGCAACACCAAGTATTGCTTGTAAGATGATTGAAGTTGCTGGGTCTTTTGAAAGATTGTCAAGATTTCCATCTTCTACCATTCAATTGATTGGAGCAGAAAATGCTTTCTTTAAAGCAGTTAGAACTAATAACAAAAAGAAAACACCAAAGTATGGTTTCATTTACAACCACCCACTACTGATTAACCTTAACAAAAAAGACAAAGCAAGATTTGCTAGATTTTTGGCTGCAAAAATTACGCTTGCAATCAAGGGAGATCTTGGCGGAACAGATATAAGAAAAGAACTAACTAACAAAATTAATTTAAAATTAAAAAAATAAAGAAAAAACATGACAATAAAAAATCTAATAAAGGAGAACGGAGATTTCTTTACTATTGATCTTAACAGTAAAGAGAAGAGATACTGGGACCCTACTAGATCTAAAGTGTGTGCTGCTTTAAAGAAAGGTTTAAACATCTTACCTCTTAAAGAAGACTCAAGTGTTCTATATCTTGGCTGTGCTGAAGGATATACTTGTTCTTATATCTCTGACTTAGTGGACAAAGGAATAATCTTTGGAATTGATTTTTCTCCTCACAGTATGCAGAAGTTTGTGTTGCTTTCAAGGGCAAGAGAAAACTTATATCCAGTTATTGGAGATGCAAACAAGCCTGGGGATTACAAAGAACTAATCAACAGTAAAGTTGACTTGATTATCCAAGACGTTGCACAAAAGAATCAAATTGAGATACTTACAAAGAATGCAAAAGAATTTCTTAAGCCTGATGGTTGTGTTATCTTAAGCTTAAAGACAACTGCTATTTCACAAAGAGACACTAGAGCAATCATTGACGAAGAAATGATGAAGTTTGAAAAAGAATTTACAATTGTTGAAAAAAGAAGACTAGATCCTTTTGAAAAGAAACATATGATTATTATTGGAAAATTAAGAAAATAAATTGTTCTGATTTTTATTAAATCATAAATAAAATAATGTTAAAAATAACATATAGCAATAACAATAGGAAACCTTCTTTTTTGGTTATTTTTTTATCGAGGACGACATAAATAAAAGCAACAATCGCTAAACCAAAGATTGGTATTGCAATTTTAAATAATGCTATTGGAATTATTACAAAACCAAAAAATCTTGAAAAACTTGTAACTATTAAAATATCTATAATACTTGCCCCGATTATATTTGCAATCGCAATATCTAGATGCCCTTTTCTTAAAGAAACTAAACCAACAGTTAATTCTGTAAGACTTGTTCCAAGAGCAATTACTGTTATTGCAATAATTTCTGGGAAAATTCCTAATATGTCTGCAATATTTAACATTGAATCAACAACATATTTTGACCCCACATATATTAAGAAAGAATAAATGAGTATTAAAAAAATACACATATAAGAATTAGTTTTCGGACCAGATTCTTCTAATTTTACTGGTTTTGATAATTTATATTGATATGTTGAATAAGCCACATATATTAAAAAACACAAAATGGCTTCAATTAATGTAAAATTATTATCTATAATAAATAAGATAAATAAACAAGAAACAACTGCAAAAATCCAAAGATCTGTTTTAAGTGTATCTCTGTATATATATTTTGTACCATATAAAAAACCAACTAAACCAATTACTAAAAATACGTTTGTGGTAACTGAACCAATTACTGTAGGAATAACAATTTCGGATTCTCCTTTTATTGTTGCATAAATTGAAGATGCAAGTTCCGGTAATGTTGTGCCGATGCTTACAATTATTAAACCTATTAAAAAAGTTGATAATCCTAAATTTTTTCCAAGCTCTTTAGATTTATCTACAAATAAATCTGCAGAATAAATTAATATAAAAAGTCCTACAATAAAAACAAAAGACCAAAAAAGAAATGACAAAAACAACTAATTTCCCCCCTTATTTCATATATGCTTTTGTTATTATTATGTTCTCTACTGGCCAATCTCCATTTCCATTCTTGGTTGCAGTCTTTACATTTTCTATTTCAAAAACAATATGCATTCCCTTAATTACTTTACCGAAAACTGCATAACCTGGATTACTTGTGCCTGCATAATCTAAGAAATCATTATCTACTGTGCTTATGAAGAACTGACTTGTTGCACTGTTTGGTGCATTTGTTCTTGCCATTGCTACTGTTCCTGTTAAATTCTTTAGACCATTATTTGATTCTAAAACAATTGGAGAATTAGTTTTCTTTTCTACTGCAAATTTATTAAAACCTCCACCTTGTACCATAAATCCTTTAATTACTCTATGAAATACTAATCCGTCGTAATAACCTGAATTAACATAAGTTATGAAATTTGCAACAGTCTTTGGAGACTTATCTGCGTATAATTCAATTTCTATGTTTCCTTTAGATGTTTCTAAAACAACTACTTGATTTGTGGTTTCTAAAACCACTGCTTGGTTTGTATCTTTACTCATATTTTCACTCCCTTTTAAATTAATAAATAAATTTATTATTAGTCCTATTAAGATTACTCCTAGAACTATACCTATTATCGTTAATGTTTTGTTATTCATATTTTCACCTTTTTATTATTTTTTTCTAAACGTTCACAGATTGGGACAAAATAATTTTGTATTACAAAGTTTACTTTGTCTATTAAATCGTTTAGAACATGATTTAATATCTTCTCCCATTCTTTTATTTCTTTTTCTATTTCTTCAATCTTGTCTTTATCATCTGAATGTGTTATTACATACATCCTTAATTGAAATATAAATTCCCCTATGTGATCAGACAAAGACATTAATTGATATCTTAGTTTTATTGTTTTATCAGTTTTATCAAAAATTAACATATCTTTTTTCTCTCTTTTATATTCTCCCGAAACAAATGGAGAAACTAAAAGAGCAAACTTCTGCTTTATGTTTAGAAATACTTTTTCTAGGTCCACTGGTCTATTAATCTCTATATTTTCAATATCTAGATTCTTATTTATATCCCTTAAATCCAAATCAATCTTATGATTTGGCTTTTTGAAATGGCTCATATGTCTTAGCCTTATTTTTTTTTCTTCTCTATATTTTAATGGCATAATTTTCATTTTATTTTTTAAGCCCCTGACGGGAATTGGACCCACAACCTTTTGCTTACGAAGCAAATGCTCTACCATTGAGCTACAGAGGCCTTTATTTTATAATTTTCTTAAATCTAATTTCATTGTTTCTTTGTGCGTATTAACTAAAAGATCTGCAGGATATTTTAATTTTGAACCTTTTGGAACTAAACCAATTACAAACATCTTTGCATTCTTTCCTGCTTGCATTCCATTTATTCCATCTTCAATCACTATGCATTCACTTGACTTTGAATGAAGCTTTTTTGCAGCTAAAAGATAACTTTCAGGATTTGGCTTTCCATGTTTTACATCGTCTCCAGTAACAACTACTGAAAAATATTTTCTTACTTTTAGTTTTTTTAAATTAGTTTCTACTTGTAATCTATTTGTTGCTGAAGCGACTGCCAACTTGTATCCGTCTTTGTATAACTTTTTAATTAATTCAACAGAACCAGGAATTTCTTTTAGTTCTTTTTTTATATTTGTAATTACTTTCTTTCTTTTTTCTTCCATTAACTTATCAATATCATAAACTACTTTTTTCTTGTCAAGAAGATCTTTAAAGAACTCACTTGTTCTAACTCCTGCATATCTCCTGGTAATTTCTTTTGAAGGAATATTTATCCCAAATCTTTTTAACAATTGAGACTCTATCTCTGCTTGCATATCTTGAGTATCAGAAATTACTCCGTCCATATCAAAAAGAACTGTTGTTTTCATATCTTCCCAAATTTCTTTTCTTGAAAATAAAGCTTGTCAAGTGTCTTTGAAAGAGACTTAATTGGAATTCTCTTTTGCTCTTGAGTGTCTCTGTCTCTTATTGTTACTGTTTGTTTCTCTAAAGTCTCGTGATCAATTGTTATACAATAATTACAACCAATCTCGTCTAGTCTTGCATATCTTTTACCAATGGATCCAGTTTCGTCATAAAATACTTGGTATTTACAATGATCCTTTAGAAGAGAATTATAAATCCCAGTTGCTTTCTCTGCTAAGCCATCCTTTTTCATTAATGGCAAAATAGAAACAAAATAAGGAGATACCTTTGGTTTAAGGTGTAAGAAATTTCTTTCTTCTCCGTTTATTGTTTTTGTTTCAAAGTTGTTTTCAAGAAGAACATAAAATAGTCTTCCTAAACCAATGGAAGAAACTTCCAAGACGTGAGGTTGTATTCTTTTTCCGTCTTCTGAAATAGATAAGTCTTTCTTTGAACCTTTAGCATGGCCTAGAAGATCATGGTCTGTTCTATAATTAACACAAAATAATTCTATCCATTCTTTTTCTGTTTTTATTTCACAATCAAATGTTTGCTTGGAATAGAACGCTCTATCGTTATCTGGAACTTCTCTAAATCTTATGTTCTCGCGAGAGATGCCTATTTCTTCTAAAAACTTTTGAGTTATATAAAGAGAGTAAGTGATTAGATTGCCTACTGTTATTTTCTTTTCTGTAATTTTACTTATTGGATAATCTTTCTCTTCTTTATCTTTTAATAATTTAAATCTTATTTTGTATTTTGCAATTGTGTCTAGGGAAATTGGAGTTTCATTAATCTTATCTGGATCGAAAAACATCTCACTCTCTAATTGTTCAAACTCTCTACATCTAAGTAATCCATTTCTGGGAGAGATTTCATTTCTATAAACTGTTCCATGTTGAGAAATTGTTATTGGTAATGTTTGCCTTCCAGTCTTGTAGATTCTGGTAAAATCTAAAAAAATTGATTGACAAGACTCTCCTCTTAAATATCCGAGACTTCCAGATTGTGCACCAACAACAATACTAGACATTAAATTAAATCTTTTAATATCTATTAATTTACTTTTACACTTTGAACAAACTATATTATTATCATCGATTAGTTGTTGATACTCTTCTATTGACATATTTTCTGCAACATCTTTACTTGTTACTTCTGAGATTAATCTATCTAAACGATAGACTTGCTTACACTTTTCACAAGTAGCTATTGGGTCATCAAAGTTGCCTAAGTGACCTGAAGCAACAAATACTTCTTTTGGAAGGATTATTGACCCAGAAATTTCTTGAAAACCATTTTTTCTAACAAACTCTTCTCTCCAGAAGTTAATTAGATTTATTCTAATTAAATTTCCAATTGGCCCGTACTCATAAAAACCCGCAAAATTATTAGAATAGATTTCTGCAGAAGGAAAGTAAAGATTTCTTGTTCCACAGAACTCAAAGAATTTACCTGATTTAGTTTCAACCATTAAATACCACTATTGCATTATAAACATTTTGTTATTATATATTATATAGTAATAGAATAAAAACATATTTAAAAATGGATTTTTCTATTTTTGCAGGAGTTCCCGAGTGGCCAAAGGGGCATGGCTTAGGACCATGTGCTTAGTGCTTCGCAGGTTCGAATCCTGTCTCCTGCATTTTATTTATAGATTACTCCAGTTTCTAAATACCATAAATAAAAATCAAGCTCTCCAAGAGAGAGATTTGTTTTTTTAGAAAATTTTTCTAATTTTTGCTCTACCAATAGATAGTTTTCTTTGTTTAAAGTTTTTGGTCTCTTGATAATCTTATTATCAACAAGAATATCAACTATATGAAAATCGATTATTGCATAATCTAAAAAACCAATATTTCTAAGAAAATGACTTGATTCCTTAAACCCTAATCCTTTAATGCTTTTTACTAACCATTCTCTTTTCTCATATTTGTCCTTTATGGAGAAAAGTTCTTCTTTAATTGTAGTTTTATGTTCTTGAGCCTTAGCAATAAAATGAGCTCTTTTGTTTGGAAACCTGTGGCCGTATTGCTTTAAGATTTTTGCAAGTTTTTCTTCTGAGAAATTTAAAAAACCATTATCTACTTTTTCTTGAATCTCTACTGCTCGCTTTGCATTGAAATTTGCAGTCATCAAACAGAAACACAATTCTTTAAAAATATCATTAGAAGATTTCTTTTGAAAGCCCTTGAACGTCTTAATCTTTTTAAAAATAATTTTACTTACTGGAGATTTTTTTAATTCAATCACTTTTTGAATTAATGAATTCATAGTTGCCCAATATTTAATGAGTCTTGAGGAAATCTATTGTGATTTCCAAACTCCGTGTTGATTACATAAACATCTTGCACTTATCTTGTAACCTGTTCCTTTAAATTCAGCAACAGGCTCATCTCCTGGATTAAGTTTCTTAACATAGACCGAACCGTCAATATTTACTTCTATCCATTTAATGTTATGCTCTTCGGTCATTGGATGTCTTATTGAACCAACACTAACAACTACTGAATTATCTGTTTTCTCAATGATTGGCACGTGCTTTTCTTTTAACTGATCTCCAGTGTTTTCATGATGTAAATTCATATTTTGATTACAACAAACAAGTGTGCCTCCACCAACATCTACAACTTCTACAACATTTCCACAAATTGCGCATCTGTATATATCTCCTTTTATCATATTATTTTCCTCCTTTTAATAATTCTCATTTTGAACTCTAAAATACTCTGGTGGATGGCCACATGATGGACAAGCCTTTGGTGGTTCCTTGCCTTTATGCATATATCCACATTTACTACATATCCAAATAATCTCAATCTCTTTCTTTAATAATGTTTTTTCGTCTAATTGCTTCAATAACTTTTGGTATCTTTCTTCATGATGTTTTTCAGCAACTGCTATTGCTCTTAATTGTTTTGCAATTTCTAAAAGGCCTTCTTTTTCTGCAACATCTGCAAACTCTGGATACATACTTGTATATTCGTGATTTTCTCCAGAAATTGCAGCCCTTAAGTTATCTGCAGTATTTCCAAATGCAATAGGAACTTCTGCCTCAATAACTAAATTTTCTGTAATATTGTTCTTTTGTTTTAATTCCCTTATTAGAACAAACAATTGTTTTGCATGTTCTCTTTCTTGCTCTGCAGTTTCTAAAAATATTTCAGAAATTTGAAACAAGTTTTCCTTAAATGCAACTTTAGAATAAAAAGTATATCTGTTCCTTGCTTGGCTTTCTCCAATGAATGCCTTACATAAATTTTCTATTGTTTTCATGATTTTTACCCCCTTTACCTATTAATATATAAAAGCATAAATATTAAATATATTGTTATATTATATTTATGATAAAAACACAATTATTTCGTGAAAAAAGATGACTGAAAAAATTATTGAAGAATTAAGTGCAATAAAATATAAAGCAAATAATATCTATGATTCTTTTGTTTATCCGTTACATAAGACTAGTAAAACACAAAGAACTTCTTTTTTAAGAATCTTAAAAAATAACTTAGATGAACTATCTAAAGACCTAAGTAAATTACAAGGATATTCAGTTATTCAATTTTCTAGAGAAATTGAACCAGAAAGAATTAAATTATTCCAAAGTAGACTTATTGAGTTATCTGGTAAAATACAACAACTTGTTTTCCTTGAAGAACACACAACAGAAGTTGATGATGATTTAGTTAATATAAAACGAGAGATAACAACTCCAGATGTATATTTTGAATTAGAACAATATACTAAAAATGAAATAACTAATTTAGTTATATTTATGGAAAACTCTAAAAAACAGATTGACCACAAATATGTAAATTTGTCCAATCAAAAAAGATCAGTTGAGGAATTGCTAATTACCCTCGATAAAAAAGATGAGAAAATTAGTGAATTAAATAAACGAATTGATGAACTTAATTGGATTGATTCTAAAGAAAAAACAAAAGATGTAAGACTTGCAGGACTTGAAGAAGAATTACTTAAAAGTTATAAAGCCTCTGAACAGGATTTAACTATTTTAAAACTACACATCATTCACATTGAAAGAACACTTGAAAATCTTTTAAGAGATTCTAAATCATTAACGCAAGACATCAACCATCTTGAAGCAAAAAACATACTAAAAGAACAAACATCTCTTGAATTGATTAAAGAACTAAAAAAAGAATTATTATCAAGTAAATATTATATTCAAAATAAAAAATGATTAACTATGCCTGACTTTGATCCATTTGGTGGTGGAGGAAACTACGAAAATAAATCCGTTAAGAAAGACAATACAAATTTAATGGAAATGATAAAAAAGATAATTATAATTGTAATTGTCCTAGCAGTTATTGGAGGGTTAATTTATTTCTTATTTTTTAATACTACTGAAATTAGCTTTACTGTAAAAAATACAGAAAAGAAAAACGTTATTGCACAAATTAATATAACAGAAGTTGGAAAAACCAAAACAACTACTATTTCTTCAGATGAAACGATTAAATTAAATAAATCTAAAAACTACACTTATAAAATTACTGCTAAAGATTATGCTCCGATAAAATCAACGTCAATTAATTTTGAAGACCCAGAAATCTCCGTCATTCTCACAAAAGATATTAAATTAAATATTACTACATTTACTTGTCCAACAACTGTTTATTTAGGGCAAACTATTAAATGTGAATTACAATTAAAAAATGTGAGTGGGTCTCAAGATTATAATGTAGACAACCTTATTTTTGAAGGAGATATTATCAGTTGGCCAGATTTTGCAAATAAAACTTATTCTTTTGTAGATATATCTAATGAACCATTATCTGGAGCAAGAAAACGAATCACTGCGCAAGAAACCATAACTACGTTTATTTCTTTTACTATTCCAACAGATAAAAAATACTTAAAAAATCAAAAAATTATTGCAAGAGTAGAATATACTAATAATAAAAAAGACACTAATTTTTTAGTAGCTGAAACTCCAATAATTACATTTAGTTCGACAATTTCAAGTACAACTGAAATGACAAGCGGCACTGAGATTTCTAAAACTTATACAATTGATAATTCTAAAAATAAAACCGATCTTTCGGATCTTAAAATATCTATTGATGCAAATTATATCCCAACAGTCGATGCAAATTATTCTTTTGACACTAATCAAATATTTAAATTAAATTCTCAATATTTAAGCGTTGACCCTTCTGATAAAACACAAGGCACAATTACTATTCAAATTCCAAATAACTTAAAGTCTGGAAAAATCGTGGGCAAACTATATTTAGACAGTCCAATGTTTGCTGAACCAAAAGAAATATCTTTTACAATAAATATTAAAGAACCAAATAATGACTTTATTATTACTCTAAGTAAGCAAACGGAAACTATTAATTATGATGCGAATTTAGGAAATACTACTATTAAAACTATCGATTTAAAATTAGATAATAAAAACCTAGTTCCTGTTCATATAGATAATATTACTATTGAGAACTCTACAGGAACAACAGACTGCAATAATTGGATAATTATTCCTACAATTTATAATAATTATAATATCCAACCAAAAGACAATCAAACTGCAATTATTCAGCTTAAAGGAATTGATTTAACAGGATTAACTAGCGTAACTGGAACCAAAATTTGCGCATTAAAGATTAAATATGCACATCCATTTACTGAAGAAACAATTACAGTTTTAAGAAATATAATAATAAATGTAGAATAGATTATGGATTATATAGATTGGATTATTTCAAGTGTTGTTTTTTTAATTGTTATAACACTTGTACTTGTAACTATTTCTAATCTTATACCTATTAAAGACAATACAAATGAGGCACTTTTAAATGGCGGATTATTTCAATCTGTTTCTGAAGTTATTTCTGTTTACAATGTTTCTATAGATAATCCAGATGGAGAAATATATCCTTATCAAATAAATAACATTAGTAAAGGAAGAGCCCAAAATAGTTTTGTAATTGATTCTGATAATAATATTTCATTTGGAACTGTCTCTGACAAAGATAAATTCTATAATTATGAAACAACAATTGATTCCAGTTCTGGACTTGGAACACTTATTCTTGAAGAAAACTTTGATGATTTTAATTATTTAGATACTTTTGTTACTTCTGAAAATCCAGAAATAAAAAGTGGAATATTAGAAATCACTACACAGACGGATCTTAATACCATTAACACATACTCTGATTATACGGGACTGTTATCTACTAATTCTGATTTTATTACCATTTATTTAAGTTATACAGACATTAATAATAACTATTATTGTGAATTTAGTAATCAAGATTTAAACTTATATTCCACTATTGATGGAGCAACCACTTTAATTGACAACGAAACAGAAATAAGAACTACTGATTGGGCACAGATTTATTTTGGATATACTAATGAGGGAATTGCATTTTGTAAAACTAAAACTACAACAGCACAGTCAACTACTTTAACAATCCCAGAAACTAAAATTATTATTTCTACAACCGATATAATTACATACATAGATGATTTTTATATATTTTTAACTGATAATCTAATTTCAGAAAATTCAAGTTCAACAATTATGGGAAAATATATTGATGGAAATATTGCAGACAATTTAGCAACAATTAATATTTTAAAAGACGGAAACATCAGAAGCACATTAGATTTTAACTTCACTGAAAACCTTGTAGTTCCAGATACTAATGGAATTGTTTTAGTCAAAGATGGAACTCAAGAAAACAAATTACTGTTTTTCCCACAAACAAAAGAATTTTGGTTTAAAGTAAATGTTTCTGAAGATTTAAATATTACAATAGATGATTCTTTAAATAATTTTGGGACAGCATATCTAAACGGAACATTACAACATCCTGAATTTGAAATAGATGATTACTTAGATTATAGAATCCCATTGACTTTCAAATCTACTACCGAAATCTCCGCAGACTCTAATGTTTCATTTGATGTTGATTTTTCTAAAGCATTTTTAGAAACTACGACTACAGGGGAAGATGGAACTACAGAGGTTTTTTATTGTGATTATGAAAATTCTTGCCAAAGTTTAGATTACAATTTAAATTATTCTTCTGGAATTGGCGAATTTATAATTAAACTCCCCGCAATTGATGCAAATGCCAAATTTAATATTTATGTTTATTTCTCCTCTCAGACAATTGATAATGTTAGTTATGAATTAATTTCTGCAGAATCGATGATTCCAGAACAATTAACTGCACAAATAGAGAATAATATAATTACAGATACAACAAATCAATTTTATTTTTATAATTTTGTTTCAGATATTCTAGATATTAATGAAACCATAATATTTAATATATTTGATGAAAATTTATTTAATTCAAATTGCGATATTAATTTTAGTAATAGAATTATTAATATAAGCAATTGCGAGAATAACGCATCAATTAAAGTTAGATTTAGATTTACAGATTTGGAAGACACAGTATTAGATTATCCAAAAATTTCAGTAACTAAAACAAAAGAACAAATTGTTCCTCAAGATAAATTTGATAATCTTAATTGTGAATATTATTATTTAAATTTAAAAAATAAAACAACTGATCTTAATTGTAGTACGGGAAGTAACCCACAATATACAAACACTACTGCTTACCTTAGTGATAATGGTCTAGAAGAGAGAGTAAAACTTAGTTTAAAAATGTATAATGAACTTGGTTATGGATCTTTAAATGCAAGCGTCACATCTCCTGCAGAAGAAGCAATATTTTATTTAGAGGAAGATATTAATTTTACTTCTTTAATAACTAATGGTAGTGGAGATTATTCTTGTAATTGGAGTTCAAATATTTATGAAGAAATAAGTAAAGAATGTAGTTTTTCAACAACGAATTTATCTGTAGGAAAGCACACAATTACATTGACAGTTTTAGATAATAAACACCCCGCATATACTGCAACAGATTCTATAATCATTTATGTTACGGAACTCGCAGAAGATTGTGTGTCGGGAGGAAACCCATATGTTATCTGTGTAGTTGAAGATTTAGAAACCATCGCAAAAAATTTAGAAGGAGATTACGTCTTAGGAAAAGATATAGATTTCTTTAATCCAAGTGATTGGACAAACCCC
>Ga0172381_10005892_pt1 | contig 12351 bp, 13 predicted proteins | sample Leawel6488metaG_FD_119754 | JGI IMG/M metagenome (GOLD analysis project Ga0172381, IMG submission 119754) | Leachate microbial communities from a municipal landfill in Southern Ontario, Canada - Leachate well 64-88 metaG | ecosystem: Engineered > Solid waste > Landfill > Unclassified | place...
ACTTTATTGGTTTTCTTAAAAAAAGTGGGATCATTTGCTTCCGAGTAATATAAGCATGAAACATCATCTGGGTTACCAGCTGCAAAGACCCTTGAGTTTCCGGGGTTCCATACAAAGAATCTACATTTCTTAATGGGCTCTAAATCATTGGTATCATCACTATCAGGGGCAACTGACCACAACCCATTAAAACTCTCTCCATCTTGTATATGAGTATGAGTACCCATAACTCCAGTTGCTGTTAAAAGAGTAAGGGAGAAAATGGAGTCATTATCATTTTCATATATCTCATTAGTACTAATTTCAACGAGAGAGCCCTCAACATTTAAGTTCCATCCAGGTGATATAGCTCCTATAACGGCGTCAGCATCCAGAGCTGTTTCAATTTTGGTGGCTATAGCACTAGCTGTATCCCCATTAGTTATGGCAAGTGTAACCTCTCGGGTACCTATAAGGTAATGACTAAAAGTTATTTTAATATTACCAGACCCAGTGCAAGTACCATCAATATCTAATCTTTCAGTTTGAACTTGACCCCCGTTAAGGTCTTCTGAACACTCACCAGTAATACCTGCAGCTCCTGCCTCTAAGGTTAAAGTTATGTTTAGAGTGGGGTCACTCACACTAAAGGCCCTTAACTCTTCAAGGTACACATAATTATTTTCACCCCCATCTACCTCAAATACAGAGGAGATCATTGGCTCTCTATTTAGAGCCTGATAAATATTGGTAGCTATAGCTGTAGTACTCTCTCCAGCATCAAGATCTACTGGAATGGTTACTGGAGAGGATAACAAAGAAGAGGTTACTGTAATCATCATTATGCCCGGAGTAGTAGCAGACCCAGATATACGAAGTTTCACTCCCTGATGAGCCCCTCCCTTATACCAAAAATTATCTTTACCTCCTCTTCTACCAGTAATCCATAACTGGTCCTGGAAGAAAAAGTAACCAATACTTGGGTTATCTAAAGAAGACATTACAGTGGGTTCCCAATCGTTATTGGGGTCAAACAAACAAAAATCATTACCCACCATACCCACATAACTAGAGGTACCATCTTTTCGATTCCACTCTAGCAGTAGAGAGACTTCATTGTCGAAAGCTGTGGTGTTAAGGGGCGTAACTCCTTTCCTCTGTTTAATGGCTCCAATTATTGAGGTATCTACATTATCAAATACCTCACACTCATTATCTCTAAGCATATTAGGGGAGGTATCAACATTTAAACCTCCACTGAAATCTCCAAATGCAATGGGCTTGTATGGGATATCTTTTGGTAATGCCATACCTACTCCTCCTCAGTTATCCAGTATACAGACCTATTAGCTTGATAAAACATAAGACCTGCTTTGTACCTCTCATACTTAAGTTGATAGGCTGCAGAGGCATTAAGTTCATCATCCATAGATTTAAACTGTGATACTAACCAATAAACTAAACCCTGATGGAATCTAGTAGGTATACTGGGAGACTCCGAAATAGTGGTCATACTAGCATAACCACTGGAAAATAAAATATCTACAGTACAAGCTGTATCATTCAGTGGGTAAAAACTAAGAGTATCTCCCAATAAATAATAACTACTGGGTGTTCCTGTTACATCACTAGCTATGGAGAAGGGGCCCTTTGCGGCCCCTATCTTCACACCATCTACACGGACTTCTAAGAGTCCAAGACAAGTAACAGGAACAGTGACTGAACGAGCATCCGCAGCCAGAGTAAACTGAGCAGTAGCTTCAAATGGGGCTTCTAGGGACATATCATCTATGGCTATATTTAGCTCAGCCAAAGCCTCTGTCAAGTCTATCTCATCATCTACGAGATAGTTAGCCCTTGTTACAATAGCTGTTCCAATCATCTCATCAAACCTCCTAGCTAGCTGCTGAGGACCCTATAACACCTCTCCAGTCAGAGTATCCAACTGAGAATCTGAGGTAACCAAGGAACTTCTTAATCATAGTGTCAGTGTCACTTTCCCGGTTAAACTCAGGTTTAATTCTCCACCAGAAGATAAGCTCAGCCAGAGTGTCATCAATTAAGAACCACTTGTTGGCATCAGTCAAGTAATCCATTACCAGAGGAGATAGTCTATTCTGAATCACATTCTTATCGTTGTTGGCGGAACCAGGTAACAGAGTTGACTGCAACAGGGTCAGAGCAGTAAACTCTTTATCAGCGGCAGTTACCAGTTTAGTAGGTCTACCGGAGATTATAATACCAGTCTCATCTACAGTCTTTCTTGCAAGCAAGAGGGCAGACTTAAGACCAGTATCAGATAATGCAACAGCTCCAATCAAGTTATCACCCAGGGCTGCAGATTTTACCAGAGGGTGACTATCTGAGCATAGGGGAACTCCATCATACCCGTTCACAGTGAAGGCGTTATTCAACACTGCAGCTGCGGTAATTTCGACAGTTGCTCTACCTTTACGGGCAATGGATTTAGGCAGTTTTTCAATCTGGTCATACTGCTCATCATCTATGAACTTACGTTCAACCATGATCCCCTTGGCATATTCTTTATGGATGTAGGTATTGGTCAGTCCACTTTCAATGGTCTCATAACCAACAGGCCCCATGGATTCTTTCTCTTCCCACAGGCCTACGCCTGCCATGTGGTAATCAGTTTCTTGAGCTTTAGTAGAAGACTTAACTTGGAATACTTTAGAATACTGTTCCTCTACTTCATCATAGGTATCAAAAAATATCTTCCTTAATTTGGGTTCCAGTAGAAGGGGGTATTGTGAACTTGATACAACTCCACCTGCCATGTGTATTTCACCTCAACTTTCTAAAATTTTAATTAGCCCAGTGTTGGGGCAGACATTGTAGATGCCAGGGAGACATACACCTTTTTATTGGTGTTATCATAACCCTGAATAACCCAAGCACCATTGGTGGTGTCATCGGGATCAATTACTGAGGGGTCTGTTGCATTTACATCGAACAGAGTCCCATGAAGATCAGCATTAGCAAAAGTCTTTTTGGTTCCTGCATTGGTAAAATCAGCCTTAAAGATTACATCTGGAAGGGCTTCAATTACTTCAATCATGGTGTTAACTCCATCAGAACCCACAGTAACAGCTGCATTGGTTACCCCAACAAAGGTACTGGCGGCTGGAGCTCCAATTACTAACAGTCCTGAGGTAACTGACACAGGCATACCCTTGGTATAAGTCTGACTAGCAGTTGAGGGGAATAATTTAACAGGGGGTACTCCACCAGCTGCTCTTTTCCAAAATTCAAATGACATAAATTTACACCTCCTAATTTTAATTATTAAACATTACTGAAGGGGGTAGCTTCTGAACCAGAAGCATCAGAGAAATATTCTACAGCCCACTTATCAGTTGCGATATCTATGAAGCGTACTCTAGCCCCAGCGATCCCACCTTGTGAACCCCCATTCATAGTGAGCTTATTGGTGTTAGCTGCCGTTGCAAAGAAAGAGCAAGTATCTCCGGCATCTAGGCCCAGGATAGCGAACCCATACATCACATCATTACCCGTTAAGGTAAAGGTTACTGCACTGGAAGTTATGGTAGTCCCAATGATAACATCAAGAGTTAAACCAGTTCCCGCTGCAGCTGCTAGTGTAATTGCCACACCATCTGCCTTGTTTACAGTGATAACACCTCTGTCACTTGCTGAAGCTAGGGCATAGGGCCCCGAAGTAATATTCTCTATGCGATCACTCATATCACAAAGGTTATTAATCTCACTGTAGGTGGCAGTCAAATACTTTAACGTATCCAGGTTGGCAGCTGGTACAGCCACACTACCTATGGTAACTTCATCTGCAACAATTTTATCTACCTCGAGAATGTCTAAGTTAGTAGTACCCAATTAATTCACCTCCCTACTTTTTCTTAACCTTGGGCTTCACAACCTTAGTGGTGTTGCCCAGCTTCTTAGCTACCTTCTTAAGATCCGGATTGATTTTTTTCACTACCTCTTTGCCTTAGCTTTCTTGTAAGCTCTATGAGCTTCAATACCATTGGAACCCTTAAGGATAGCCATTTCTTCTAGATCATCTCCTCGTTCAGTGAAGAAAGCAACTTCCTCTGCAGTAAGACCAAAGTTAGGATCTGAAGGAGCTCCACCACTGTCTGAAATTACTCCTCCTTTTCCTGTCTTATTGTTTATACTAGCTAAGATTCGTTGTTCAATATCTCTTTCCATCTGCTGAGTTCCTTTCACCCCTTGAGTAGCCCAATATGCTTGCTCCACTGAGAGGCCAGTTTTTTCTGCAAAATCTCTTACTTCATTTCGTATTTCTTCTTTATTCAGCCCATCCTTATAGGCTGGGTTATTCATTAATTTAGCTTCCTCAGCATCCAACCTGAAATTAATATTATCCTTCTGGAGTTGGGTTAGTTGACTTTGCTGAGCCTTAATCTCCTGATATACTTGAGGGGATATACCAGTTTGTTTAGATACAGCTTCAGCTTCTAGTTTCTCTAGCTCAGCTTCAATATTGTCCACAGTGTTACCCGTCATGGCAGCTAACCTAGTTGCCAAGCTCTTATACTTGTCATGGTCTCCATACTGTTTCTGGACTGACTCCTTAGCTTCTGCAATACGGGTTTTAATCATGGATTCTACTTGAGCCTGAGTGTAAACCTTATCAGGTGTGGAGCTTGTGGATTGTCCTGCCCCCATATCAACAGTTGCAGAAGAGCCCCCCTGAGGAGCACCTCCCCCTCCATCAGTTCCACCTGCTCCGGTGTCTACGGCTCCAGTGTCACTTGTTGCTCCCCCAGCTGGTGTTCCTACATCTGCATCTAATAGGGGGAACCAAATTCTTTCTCCGAGTTTCCTAAACATACTATCCTCTCCTTTGCCTTACGCCGGCCAGCGAGTTCTGTGTCTTTCCACGAGTCAGGGCTCTACGCTCACCCAAGCGAATCCGGTGTCCTCACCGATTGGGGATAACATGGTTTTCAATATGGTATTTTACGGGATGTGTACTAGGTCCATGATAGGCACACTCAGGGCAGGTTATATACCCAGCTTGTACCGGATCATAGCTACGAGTATCCCGTAGAGCAGGCCTTTCACATTGGGGACATATAGGTAATTCATTTATCCTCTGAGTCACCTCGGGAAACTGGGTGAAGATCACATTCTTCATGGCATGTTTACGATATTTTTCTAGGGTTCTAGCCTTGTCAGCTATGATGAGTATTGACATTACATTATACCTCCTTGTCCAGCTGCACCTGATGTAGCTAGAAGAGCTTGTAAGATTTCTGGTGGTATGGATTCCCCATCAACCTGTCCGGCACCACCTGGCATAGGAGGGGCCATACCAGCTCTGCCCCCAGGCATGATGGGGCCCATACCAAAATTATTACCTACTGGAGCCATAACATTAGCTATGGGCCAATCTAAGGTATCTTTCAGGAATATTCTGGACTCCTCTACAGTTACAATACCCTCCCTCTTAAGGTCTAATAGGGCATTATATACAAAAGCCTTATTGTGAGGAAGACCAGCTCCCATATTCATACGAAGGTCAAATTTAGCATCTTTAGTCATCTCTTTACCTTGTTCATCGAGAAGAGTTTTAAGAGCTCCATCCTGACCATCGGGAATAAGTTTAGGTATCTTTTTAAGCTTTGAACCCCTGAACCATAGATACTGAGGCACACCACTCTGGGCTTCAATACTCTTATTTAAGATTCTGTATGCCTGCTCTTCAGTGAAAAACTCTTTTAAGTAGTCCACACCAAAGATAAGACACTCACTTAAGGATTCCTGTAGTCCAATCTTCTTATGTCTACCCCTTCTATTACCAGCTTCCTGCAGAGCCATTATAGCCGATGCAGCTCTCACGCCAGATCTTCTGCCTTCAACTACATCTGGTCTGCCGGAAATCATTTCAGCCTCTTGCATAGCTTCCATTCTTCTCCGAAGAATGTATTCTGGTATGGGTGGGGGCTGAACCATTTTCCATGCATTGTGGTCTCTAGCAGGTATCTTTAAGCCAGCTTTAGCAGTCCACTTCTTAATATTAATACCTGAAGCTAGTCCTACCACAACTTGAATGTTACCCATTAGTCGAGCATTGATACGGACCTGGTCATCAAGGTCATTGATTAAATCCTGTGTGGGAAGTAATAACTCTGTATCTCCCATACCCCATATCTGTCCCTCCACAGGATAACATGGAGTAAGTATGAAGGGATAATTGCCATGCTCATAGAAGCTGGTGTTGTTATCCTTCTTACTGTCAAAGAGGACTACGTTATCATTACCAACCACTCGTCTACGGAGAATACCTTTAGCCTCTTTTGTCCACATCTCAATTACTCTGGCTTTATTGGACATGGAGTCTCTGGCCTCATCATTAGTCTCTCCCTCAAAAATATTAAGGTCTGAGGTAGAGTTTTTATCAGGTCTCAGTTTATTAGCAGGCTCTCCATAGAATCTACGAAGGTATGGGATAGGTTGATATATGGCATGAGCCATGAAGTCACCTTCTTGAAGGTGCCATGGTTCTTTTATTTTGGGGTCCGGGAAGAAGTTAACTGGAGAAAGGGGCTCTATGATTATCAGTTTACGGATGGGGTCAAAATATACTTTCCATCCTGCAGTACCGAATTTAAGCCTTCTCCACTCATGGCGGTCTATTTTGAAGAACATCTTGTTCTGGTAAATGAACCAGTCCAGAATATGTTCCACATCACTAGCAAATATTTGATCTGAAGGTTCTTCACCTATAACAGAGATATCAAGGGGCTCATCTGTTGAATCAGCCACTTGAGAGGCTATGATGGGGAATATAACATTAGTTACGGAGCCTGGATCTTCATCCTCTGTTGTGGGATTCTGCTTATTACGACAGTAGTCCTCATAGGTTCTCCAATTAGTGTTGAGTCCTAAACTGTCTTTGGAGTCCTTAGCAGCCTTCCACAGGTCTACTACTTTCATAGCTTCGGCGTTCTTACCGATGTAAATATCACCTATTTTCACCCTCTAAGTTCCCCCTTTACTCTAGTACTAGGGACTACTGGATCAAGGTCGGGTAACATTTCATTCCACTTCTGCTTCACAAAATTAATAGCTGAGGGGTTATCAAAATCTTCCGCCGGTTGATTACCCAACCATTCTAAGTGTTTAAGGTTCCCGACCTTCTTACCAATACTGTAACATACCCAACCGTATACTGTCAACCATAAAATTAATAGCACCGTATAAATATTAACCATACGCTTCTAACCACTCCTCATCAGTCATCACACCATCCATATTATCTTTGTCAGTATCCTCATCAAGAGAGGGGTGTCTATAATACCCTCCAGGATTAGCTGAGGTGGGCTCTCTTCTAGATGAGGGCTTTACAGGGTCAAGTAACATACCTAGAGGGTGACCTAGTAGTAGGTAGGATAGTGCATCCCTAGCATGGTCCTCCCTCTTTAAGGGTCTCTCTCTTTCACCAGGTTTTACCCTCTTCCACTCTGATGTCTCTAGGCAGGCTATGGTAACCTCACATCTCTCTGAGAAAAATAGTTTACCTTGCATGAGGTATCCATGAATAGCCGAGATACGAGTTAAAGCTTCATTACTGGGTGCGGGATTAAGTATCACACCATGCTCTAGGTATAGATCTTTGGGTGATTTCTTATCAGCACCTCTGGTACGAGTGGAAGGGTCAGCCCATATCACTCCCGCTTTATGTCTTTTAATCCATTCTGAGACTTTCCTAATATCAGCCTCTGGTTTATAGTATTCGTCATAGATATAGATATTATTATTGGGAGTGACCCTAGCCATAAGACAAGCAGTAGGAGCAGCCACCCCAAAGTCAAAACCTCCTTCCACCATACCCTTTAGGGGTATATCTCCATGAGGTATAACATATTGGTCTCTTGTGAACTCTTCAAATATCATCCCCTGGAATACGTCAAAGCTGCAGTCCAAGAACCTCTTAACCCATTCTTCTGGGTGAGAAGCTCTAAGGGCAGACTCATAATTAGGGGGAAGATTAGCCAGGTTCTCTCTGGTGGGCACTATCATGCCGAAGCAATCATCCATTTTTTGACCGGAGAAGAACCACTTCCATATCCAATCTTTACCTCCATTATTAGAAGTAATAAGACCACGAAGAGGTCCAATTTTACCTCTAAGACGTCCCCGGAGCATAAGGAACACTTCTTCAGGCACTTCTCCACCTTCTGGCTCATGACACTCATCTATCCACCACCAGTCCAAGTCTAGTGAGCCGAGTGGCCCGGGCTCATCAAGATGCCTGAATAATATCTCTGAGTATACTCCTTTCACTGGAGTCTTTAGCCACAAATGAGATTGACCTTCTAGCCATTTATGAATGAGCTTAGAGGGTTTACCATCAGTAGCCTCATCAATTATCTCAAAAAATCTTCGCTGAGTGGTGTCCCTTAGAGCGGTAGATGTGAGACGTCCTATCACACCTAGTGACCCCGGGAATACCTGAGTCATTTTAAGAGCATCTCTGGAACCAAAGGTAGTTTTACCTGAACCTAAACCCCCAACCATGGCCCTAAACTGAGTAGGATTCATGTGCATTTTTACTTGTGAGGGTAAGGGTTTATAGGGCATATAGATACCTCCTATTAAGCGGTCATTTGATACGTTAAAGTTCTATGCTACCGTTGAACCATGCCCAAGCGTTACATACCGCAATTAATGGTTCATGCCCAGCGCCGTATGATGCCGTTAGGTCTATTACCATTACCTCTTTTATTCTAAACTCATTCCAATTACTTGACCTACCATCAATAACAGAGATTATAAAATCGTTAGCGGTAAGAATAGCCGTTGTCACAAAACTACTTATTTCGTACACACCAGACCCTGAGATATAATCAGAGTCCATGTAATCAGAACCATCGTCACTCTCTGCCAGAGATAATATATTGGCATTACTGCCTTTAATCATAACCCTAAAATAATACACATGACCTGACACAACACTAAATACATCTGATTTAATACCACCATATTGTCCTGTAGCGGTAACAATTCCCTCCCCACCAGTTACGGAGATATTAGCTGAATTAGATACATTCCAATCTGCACTACTAGACATACTGCCATTAATGAGGTTGGTTAATGTGATTGGTGGTGCGACATATGGGCTAAATGTTAAATTACTAGCGCACCATACCGCATCTGGCTCTAATTCTGTGCCAACTACTCCACCACAAAATTCAGCAGTTAAATCGCAACATTCTGCTGACAATATTTGCAAAACTTTGCCGTTTGCATTTGCAGAAGAACTGTAGTTGTGTCTGCCAAGTATCGCGCATATATCACCTGTAGACTCCGCCGTAAGCTTATGAATACCATATATTGTGTATTCGGTGTTTTGGGCAGGAGTAGCAACATCGCTACCACTTGGGGTATTGTAATCCCATGACGAAGTACCACCTATGCCTAAGTTTATGCCCTCACAAATAGCGTTGGTTACTTTTACCGTGGCTTTAATATAAATCAAATGTCCCGTTGTGCAGTCTACGCTACTATTACAGTAAGCATTTATATATTGCGATGAACCGCTACCTGTAACGCTTACTATCCCGTCTGAAGTAGCCAATGTACTGGCAGCAGCCTCCCAATCATCTATTGATGTAAGTGCTGGGATGATATTAGCTTTACTGGCAGGGGCGGGAACATAATCAGCGTTAATTATATTGATGCTGATTTTATTGTTATACTGGATAAATTTACGATAGTCCCCATAGTCAGCAGTAGGACTATAATAAACCTTGTAGAAGTTATACCGCTCACCATTACCTGAGGTGCTTACATTGTCCAAAGTTACATCTGAGTTGTTCGCGGTGTCTTTAAATATGCCGTAGGCAAACAGAACTCCCAAATGCGTACACCCTGTTATATTGAGATTTTTCACTGTTATCCCTTGCAAGAACTGTGTAGCATAATCAGGTTCAAAGTCTATACCGCATTGTGGGTCTGCCCCATCTATGTTGGTAATATCTCCATCTTGAATGGTCAACTGCTTGGCACTTATAACACTAATGCCATTTCTCCGGCAATTATCAATGGAGAAATTTTTGATTACTACGGACTGAGCATACCCAACCTCCGTATAAGTCCCCACATATATGCCATCTCCCCAACAATCATAGACAGCAGTACCATCAATAATGATATTTTCACTATCTGCTATAAAAATACCATGTCCCCATTCGCCCGTCTCACCTGTATGCGCTACTCTATCCCCGTATATCTTGCCGCCTTTTATTCTGGCATTGGCGATAGAACTTAGCCCAACAACATAGCACTCATCAAAATTATTTGCAGATAATTGTATTGTGGCATTTGTCGCGAGGTGTAGTGTCACATTACTTTTCATTGTGAGTGCCGCGCCATATAATGATGGTGCTACAACTTTATATGTGCCATTAGGAACATACACCTCGCCTCCATTAGGTAGAGCGGCAACATAGTCGATGGCTGACTGAATAGCTGCGGTATCATCAGTAACACCATCACCAGTAGCACTAAACTTAAGCACATTATATATAAGTTGAACACCACCAAGCAGCATTAGACTGTCTCTCATAGCTACCACCTACGCTTTCAACATCACCTTAATAGTGCGTGCAGCTGTCTGAGCTGCAGAGGATACAAGGGCTAAATAATGCACCCCCGCCAATAAAAGAGCACTAACAGAGACAGAGTATATTTTATCCACTGCAACTGTTATAGCAGGGAAAGCAGTACCATCATCTCCGGTAATGACCACCTTAGAGCCTCCAGCAACAGCAGAGCCTTTAACAGTTATGGTGGCCGAGGTCCAGGCCGCAGGCATCAGGAACGATATATACTTATACTCACGAAAGTCAATCTCAGTAGATATTGTACCATCTTGAGCTATCACAACGTCTACCTCTTTGTAGCCTTGTACAGGCTGAACAAATAGAGCCTGGTCTCCATTATCATCTGGCTCACTCACACCCATAACTTGACCATGATAAATTATCTGTTTAGTCACTATCCTCTACCTCCTCTTTATCAATATTTACTACCTCAGCATACTTAAAGTTAGGTTCCTCCCAGTCTGGGGTGTACTCACCAAACGTCAAGGTCAGTGGTGCATCATCCTCATCCTTCTTCTCCAAGGCTTGTATGCGTAGCCTCTCAGAAAATTTACGGGGATTATACGCCTTGAGCAAGAACTGTAACAGACTGTCAGATTTACTCACAGCTCTCACAATAGCAGTCTGCTCTAGGTACTCACAAAACTCATCATGTGCAACCTCGAAGCGATCCTGATAAGTCTTACTGTTCTTGATTAGTTTACTCACAGCTGTAGGGTTTAGACCGACTACCTGAGCTGCATACCTCACTGTGCCAAGCACAGCATATGCTCTAAAAAAACACTCGAGTTTAGCTTTCTTAACTCTCAGGTCCTCCTTGCCATACGCCTTCTCCAGTCTGTGGGCCCTATCAAGACCAATGTCCTCAAGGTCTCTGGAGGCAAACTGTTTAACTGTGTCGAGCATGCTCTGCTCCTCATCATACTCATCTTCCTCATCCTTACGTCTGGGGTACTGACTTCTACCCATCTATCTCACCTCCCTCCGGCTCTACCTTCTCGAATGTCTCCACAAGAGCATACTTAAGCACATCAATAGCACCCATCAACTCAAGTTTTACTCTGCCCCCAGACCACCCATAGCTCACAGTACCATCATCATTATCATGTACAGCTATGTACGCTAGAGCTTTAAGGTCTCCATTATTAACCTCAGCTATTAAATGATCTACAGTCTCTTGTATGTCTCCAATATGACCAAAGTTCATACCTCTCACACCTCCTTTACTTAAGCCACCAAGGCAGCTCACCTTCTCTTAGACTCTGGGACATTAGCCCTCTGAGTGTTCTCTGCAGTAAGTTTTCTTCTTTATAAGCTTTAGGAAAGTCTCGATCAAATATGCCCATGATATTACTGGGCTCATCAATAGAGCCATCAAGTATAGAGATTTTACTAGGAGGTATCTCACCTTTGTACACCATAGTACCCATGCCTCTGTCACTCAGCATCTTATACAGTATAGAGGAGTCAAGCACCTCTTCTTTACCGCCAAGTGCCCGAAGAGTCTGAGTACCTTTAGGGTGTAGCCCAAGATAGCCCTTTATCTCAGCTGGTATCAGCCCAGTAATTATCTGTTGCATGCTCTGGGGGTCCATCTCCATAGAAGTTTTAGCGGGGAAATTGTCCATCAGGTACTGTCGCACCATCAGTAGAGGGTCCCTCAAATGGTCATACTCAGGCAGAGGGTTAGGCGCAAGACTGTCCACACGGGACCTTTTTATGGAGTGAAACAGTCCCTCAA
>Ga0172381_10005893_pt1 | contig 12349 bp, 16 predicted proteins | sample Leawel6488metaG_FD_119754 | JGI IMG/M metagenome (GOLD analysis project Ga0172381, IMG submission 119754) | Leachate microbial communities from a municipal landfill in Southern Ontario, Canada - Leachate well 64-88 metaG | ecosystem: Engineered > Solid waste > Landfill > Unclassified | place...
ACACAAGAGCAAGAACAACTCCAAGTCAATTTGGCAGCGTACAATATTACTTCCTTACCTTCGGTATTGTAACCTTTAACAGAAAAACAACCGGATTTATCAATAGGCAATATTTCTCCGGTCTTTAATTCTGTATCTCCACAACTTCCACAAAAGACTTTTAAAGTTTTAGGCTCCCCTTCAAGTAAAACTTCTTCGGTTATTGGAGTTAGTTTTTTACTATTTTTTACAATCAAGAAAACGATTATCAATCCTATAATCACTAAAGCAATTATCATTTTAAATCCCCTTTCTTTTTAAGTGCGATTAATCGCACTATTTTTTAACCAGTATCCATGTCGCGTCTGTAAGGTTTTCATAATGAACAGAAATGTATATCAGCATATCTTTGCTAACCACAGGAGTTATAAATTTTATAGTTGATCCGGTATAGTTACCACTTTTCAAATCTCTGCTTCCTTTAAATGTTCCGTTTCCCTTAGTGCAATCCCAGATTATTTTATCTTCTTCTATGAGAACTTCAGCCATGCTTTTAAAGTCTGAATAACCTTTAACAATAAATTGCAATTCCTGTCCACTCTGGCATTCAAGAGGGAATGCTTTTTGATAATCAGGGAACACATTTATACAACGTAATGGTTCTTCCACTTTATTAATCTTCTTCCCATCAGTAAGTAAACGATAAAGATAAAAAGCCAGCAAAATAAGCATAGCAAGTAAAAATAAATTCCCTAAATTCCAAAGATTCAAAAGATTACTTAACATTTTGTTTTCTCCTTTCTTTGAGCCAAACTAAGGTTTAGGTTCCTACTGTCAGGATGCAAAGCTTAAAACCCCAACAAAACCTTGCCTTAATTTGGCTCTCTATATTTTTAATTTCTTCAAGAATTCATTAAGATTCTTTATACTCCCGGAATAAATAGGAGCTTCCCCATACTTCCTGACATACCAAAAATGAGATGGATTCGGAGTTACCATATCCAGATGTATATGATTCGGGTATATCCCTATTCGTAAAAAAGCAAACTTCTCACAAATGAGTGCCAGCTCGATCAAATCTATCCCTTTGACGGTAATATCAACTGCTTTACCATATATATGAGGGGAAAAAACATAACCGCCCACTCTGGCATTTTCAGCTTCACATCTTCTACCGCTGTTAATAATTACTTCTTTCTGGAGATACTCCTCTAACTTTAAAAGCTCCTCTATTAGTTTGGTATTAATTTTCTGTATAAGATCCTTACAAGCTAAACATGGACAACCGCACATTTTAATTAATTCTACATATCTATTCACATTCATTTTCTTCACCTTCAATAGTTTCTTTAATACGATTCCTGATATTTTCTTCATCTATTTTCCCTCTTATCTTAAAATAATAAGAAATCATTATTACCCATGTGCTATGCTCTACCGTTAATATACCAAGCCAGACATTTGAAACATCTCTCCCGAATATCCATAATATGGTAGTAGCGATAGTCTGGCTAAATAATAAAATAGTAAACAATACTAATAAGCTACGCCGCAAGGTCAAATTTTCCCAGCTTTCCATTATTCTATCAAGAGAGTCAATTATTTCTATCATTTTCTTTTCTAATAACATAACTATTCCTCACTACCCATGCAATCATACCTAAAAGAGAAGCAAAAAATACAGTAATTAAGGCATTCCACCTGACAGTTAAATCATCAAAGCGTTTACAAAAACTTGCAAAGTTTGTTTCATTGGTAGTAACCCTTCTATCTAATACAGAAATATCTTTTTGTATTGATTCATTATTTATAGTAATCTTATATAGTGATTTTTCAATACCATCAACCTTTGTATATAGTTGGATCAGTAATTCCCTATCAGTTAAATTATTTACTTGTGCATACCCTATCCCGCTAAATATCAATACTGCAAAAAATATTAAAATTATCTTTTTCATATCCTATGCCATCTCCTTTTTTTGTTTCTTATTTTATGGCTCTGCTATTGGTGTGATTCTTGCCCATACTGCATCATCTTCTGTCGCTTCAACACATATATAAGCTGCCACTTCATATATCCAAATACTTCCCTTGCTATATCCTTCTGTTTCATCATCTGTCGCTTCAGGTTCTGCGTCCGCATTAAAATTGTTTTTTACAACATTTGTGGCCAATATTCCTATGCTTCCATTGGCTGGATATAAACCATCCCCTAATTTTACTTGCCCTATTATTGTGGCAAGATCCTCCACGATTTGTCTTAATTCGTTTATGATATTCAATTCATCCATATAATCTGCTGTGGTTACTCTTCCTGATGTACCTTGCGTAAATTTATGCTGTGCCATATTAAACCTCCAATTCCAAAGTTAAAATTGTTTCCGTTCCTGATATAAAACTACCGTCCATTTTTCTTATTTTTGCTAATATAGAAGTGGCCATTATATTCTCTCCTTCTCCATCCTCTTTAAATAATATTTCTCCTTCTCCATTCGCTTTGAAGGATGTTACCCCATCGTCTATTAATATAATGTCCTGTCTTTCAAATGGTATCGGGATATCATATTCTATTTCTACTTTTAATTTTATCGTTTGGAACTTATTTAAATAATCTATTATTACTTCCTGGCATGTTGCTCTGTCCTGTATGAGATGATTGGTTATGGTTTCGCTCCTTCGCCTGCCTGCTCTGTCGATAAAGCTCTGGTCTGATATCTTTTCACATCCAATTTCTCTTATGATCGTTTTGTAATTATATTCTTCGTAAGTTGATATTATATCGTCCAGTTCTTCATCTTCTAGTTCTTCCAGCTCAAATTCTTCTTCTTCATCATCGATGATTTCCTCTTCCCAGTCGTCATATTTTAAAACCATATATGGCTCTTCATAGTATTTCTTTCCAGGTACCAAATCAGTGATAAAAAAGGTTACCTTTTCTTCGTTTCCCCATTCTCCATCCATGAAAACATCTATCTCGTTACATCCCCTGGTCCTTCCGAGTCTTATTCCTACCCTGGTCACTACTGCTCCTTCCGGGATATCCCTTATAGTCACTGTCTTTTCTACTGAAGTCGGGGAGATAACGGGTTCATCTTCTTCATAAAGAAAATTCTGGTCTGTAGTTACTTCTACAATATCATCTCCATACCCTACTCCTAAATCATTTTTGGCAATAGCCTGGATTTTATAGGTATCGTTCGGTTTTAAGTATATCCCTAATTCTTCCCCTAAAAACCCGCCACCTAAAACATAATCATAAACTCCCAATTCAAAATCCCCTGGTGTTTCTGATTTTGGGAAAAAGGCATCTCTATAAAATATGCCGGTCCAGGTAAAACCAATAATATATATTCCATCTTTATCGTACAATGTAGTCTCTTCAAGTTCTTCCGCTACTTTGTAACCACTCAATACATTACAATAATATTGAGCTCCCATTAAATCCCCGCTGTATTCTTTTATGATCCTAAATCCTAATCTCTCTACAGTATTTGCTCCCTTGTCGGTTAGCTCTCCATTCCCTGTGGCTTGTTGTGCTCCTTCTTCTGTACATGCAAATGTCGAAACGCTCGGAACATTTTTCATCCATGTTGCTGCAGTATATTTTACTTCTCCAACCTTACAATATGCCCTAAACCACCAGATTGTAGTATGCTCATATTCCTCTTCTCTTGATAGACGATATAACATATCATCAAAGGCTACACCATTTCCTTCATTTTCGTGTGCCCAATATTCACCTATATCCCAATATTCCTGATAAGCAGGTTTTGTCTTTATACATTCTATCCCAGTATCTTCTGATGATGGCTCTTCATCTTGAACGATATATTCAAATCCTTTTTCGGTTATACCTTCCCCTTCTGTTATTTCACCATATAATTTTATCGCTCCTTGCGTTGAGTCTGGCTCGGCTTTGATATTCTCTACCATAGAGTCTATAAAATAAAATTCTACTTCATGTAGACTGACTGTAGCGGAATATCCGTAGTCTTTATAAAACTTAAACCTAATCTTTGACACAAGATATATATCGCCAAGTTCTATTTCTTTTTGATAAAAATAATACGGGTCTGCAATCCAACATCCTGTAAGCGAACCTTCGAAAAGGTCATGCCATTCTTCATTATAATATATACCTACATTTACATACGGTATTTCTGGGTCACTAGAATATCGGCAATAAAACCTAATTTTTGAACAGGCTTTTTCTTCATGTGTAAACTCTATAAAATCAGGAGTCCAATACCCAGGAGGGTCTGAAACGTCTAACGTAGAACAATCTGCTGCTGAATACAAATTACCATCATAAGCAGCAGTTTCCCAATTCCATATATCGCTTGTATCAATATAGCCTGTTGGCTTATCCCATCCTGTCATGATAGCTCCTCTTCTGTTCTAAAATAATACCATGCAGAATATGCTTTATTCCCTTTGTTATCTTCTGCATAGGCTTGAAATTTATAATCTGTTCCCGGTGTAAGTCCGGTTATCTCATGTTCGTAATATCCTATACCTAAATCCCCTCCTGATTCATACCATGATATCTCCGCCTCTTCTCCAGTTTTCCATATAAAACCTCTCTTAACTATCAGGTTTTCTCCATCGTCTGTTGTTGCTCCTTTTAGTTTTCCGCTTGTACTGTCCAGCCCGCTAACTGAAGAATAGGCCATTACTGATAACCAATTCCTCTTCATTTCCCTGGTTTCACCTTCTATTATAATCTGGTTATATAATTCGTCCAGCCTCTCTTCTGTCTTTTTTATAATATATTCATGGTCGTTAATCCTCTTGACGGTTTCGCTTAATTCTGGTATTGGCTTAAAGCAAGGTTCATGGTTTCCGTTAATATAAAATCGATATATAACAACCTCTGTCAGCATATTTATTGCTCTGATATAAGCAGTCCCGCTATCAAACCATACCCGCTCTATTTGTTTCCCGGTTGGAGTGCATAGTAATGGATTGTTTAACCATAAGAATTTCTCTGATAAAGTTAATATTTCCGCTTCTACTAAAAGGTCGGCCACCACATTTTCTACGGTTTGGGGAGTAAAATAATATAACCATAAACAACCTGTAGCATTTTCTTTCGGTACGTTTGGTTTTAGGAACACAAATTCGTTTATATCCCAATCATAGGTCCATTCGCTGTTTAGCCATATTTCTTCAAATCCTGTACCTAACCCTGTTCTATCCAGAAAGGCTCGGTAAATCCCTTTGCAGTCCTCTTCCATTGTATAATGCTCAAGGTCAGCTACCACATTATATTTTATATTCTTTCCCCACCATACTTTTTTTAAATAGGTTTCTGAAAGGTATGCGATATAATCCCTTCCGGTTATATTACAGGTTTCCCCTGCTTCATCATATTGCGTTGTCGGTTTGTCTATTATTCCATATAACCAGCTCCAATAATAATCAGCGGATTCTCCTGCTTCCGGTTTCAATCTTGCTCCCAGGTATAATCTTATTTTTCTCCCCTCTTTAATATAACCATAACAACTTGCTCCGGTGTCATGGAAGGAATATCTGTCTTTTGTATTTAGGAGATTTATGCTAAAAGATAAGGCACAAGTATTTTGGAATAGGTTGGTTATATTTGATTGTATAGAAAAGTCTTTGACATCCTGTAATTCTACCCAGCTACCTAAACCGTCTTTATCTACTTCAGCCTTACCCAATACTATCAATGCCGATTTTTCAAAATCACTAACGAATAAACCTTGCAAATCCTGCATATTTAAACCTCAATACAATTAAAACTAATATCGTATCCTTGTGCTGTGCCTAAAATGGGATTTTTTGGAATACTTTCTGGTATGATCCTTACTGTGTAATTGTCTTCCCCGATTATTAAGTTAAGATCATTCTCTTTACTATTATTTACTTCGGCTATTAAATCATCCCAAACATCATCCTGAACATAAGTTAATTTTATGTTAAATAAATATTTATCTTCTTTAGCGTATTGTATTCTTTTCGCTCCGCTTGCTGTAGTATGTACTGTGCCTTGTAATTGATAACCATAATTAACTATGGCATATTCAAATGTGGTTTCGCTTCCTAAAATGCCCAGATATATATTCATCTTATCCCCTTTGCAGTATTATATTATTCGCTCTACATTGACTATAAAATTCATCGAATAACCATTTCCCGGCTTTCTTGATTGCATTTTCATCTAACTTATTTGTGGTTACCTTAAATGCTCCCTCATGAATATTTAAAGTGATATTGTTTCCGGAAGCAGCTTGCTCCGGAGTTGAGACTATTTCTCTATCTTTTAATAATGCCAGACCTTCCCCTCCAGGGATAGCAGTTCTTACTATACCGCCGGAATGCATTGCTACCAATTTTATCCCTTCCGCTTTTTCCGCTGCACTTAATTGGTTCTGGCTTCTTAATGCAATAGTATTCCCCTCTGAATCTACTACCTTATATATTGTCGCTGCTGCTTTTGTTGCTGCTTTTGCTTTCGCGTTTGCTAATGCTCCCAAAGTTCCTATTTGTGCGTTATAAGCTGCGGTCACGCTTGCTATTTCTGCTTTTTCCTCTGAAGCACTTTTCCCTGCTTGTTTTGCTGCTGCTATCAAAGCATCTCTTTTTTCCCCTAATTTCTTTACGATTTCATCTATCTCTTCCGAGTACCATATAGCTATATCGCCCATTGCTTCTTTTTCTTTTTCTAAAGACAAACCTGCTGATAAAGTTGTTTCTTCTAATGCTTTCTTTTTTTCAGTTAAGGCTTCAACCGTATTTATTGTTTTTAAGGCATATTCCCCTTCTGATAATGTCAACTCGTCTATCCTGTCTTTTACTGGTTTCATTGCATTGGAATAATCTTCAAATGCTTTTGCTGATTTCTCGGCCATTACCTTGCTTTCTTCACCTAATCTAAATACCCATTCATCAAAGGTTTCAATAACTTGACCCCATTCATTTAATTTCCCTTTTGCTTCATCAGCTTTTATGGCTACTTCTCCCAATGAATCCCCTAGAGCAACATTCCCTTCCGTTAAACCTACAACTGCTTCTCCTGCCCCTTCGGTAGTAGTTTTCATACCATCTAACGAAGTATTCGCTTTATCTGCTGATTCCCCTAATTTATCAGTCGCTTCTACCATTTCAACGGTCTTCTCTTTATATAAATGCAGCTTTTCCGCTACCCATTTTACTTTATCTCCAAGCCATTTAAATTTATCTACTATCCAGTCAACTTTTCTGCTTATCCATTCGGTAATGTTATCCCAGTTCTTCCAGAGTAAAACTAAAGAAGTAATGACTAATCCGATAGCCCCTATCCAGAAGGTAAGAGGATTCGCAAGTATCGATGCAGTAAAAGCCCAGACTGCTTTAGTGGCTAATAATATTTGAGGTAGAAAACTGCTTTTCATTACCGTCCCTATTATGGTCATGGCACTTCCTATTCCGGTAAGGACAGGAGCATAATTGGCTGCACTTACAATAAAGTCTCCCATTTTATATTTAACTTCAGTTAACCAATGCTGTAAATTTTGCATGGGAGTTAAAAGTTCATTATTCCTTCTGGCATTTTCAGAAATGATTTCCGAACTATCTGCAACCTTTTGGGAATAAGTATCGAACATTTCTCCAGTTATACCTAATGTAGTTTTAAGTTTTTCTATATCACCATCCGCTGAAGTTACCGCTGTTCGGAATTCCTGCATGGCTACCCGGGAGGTCATTCCAAACTCTTGCTGTAATATTCCCATTATAACTGCCGCTTCATTTACTCCGATTCCCAATTGTTTCATTTCCGGAGCTAAACGCCCTATGGAATTAATAAATTCTCCAACTTCCATAGTGGTATTTCTTTGAATAAATCCAAAAGCATTCATAGCTTTGCCTTCTTCTCCTGCAGAAATACCCAAGGCTTTTAAGGAAACACCTGCTTCTGCAAGAGCTGTTGAACTTTCCCCTGTGGCATCTCCAACCATATCCCAGAATTCAGCATATTGTTTTAAGGATTCAGCACTATCCAAACCCAACCTTGCCCCTGTTTCCATTAAAGTTAAAACTTCATCAAGAGGGAATGAAACATTTGAAGTATCGATAACTAATTGCTGCATGGCCTTACTATCCATATCAAGATAATCAGCCAATCTTCTGGTAGATTCCAGTAGTGGAGCATTTACTCTGGCCATCATCTCCAATCCAACTCCGACTGCTGTGGCCGCAATACCAACTGCCTGCATTGCCTTTCCAGTCCCTGCCCATTTTTCCGCCATTGCCTTATTAGCTTTTGCAGTTTCCTTATCTATATTCTTAACGACAGGAGTAACTCCGTCTATCGCTTTAAGTAAAACTTCAACTAAGTTTGCCATTGTTTAACTCCTTTTTCTTGCGAATTTCATTTTCCATATCAGTTCTATCATTAGAAGTTACTATTGGTTTACCTTGCATAGTCATAATTGTTTGATTATTATATTCCGTAAAGGCCATCTTGAAAAAAAGCTTTTGATATTCGGTTAAATCTTGATACCGCGTAATGAAGGGAATTCCATTTAAATGGAAAGTTAGTATTGTCTGCCCTTCATCACTTCGAGCGAAAAAAGCTTATGTCCTTTATATCTTCTTTTGATAACTGGCTTATCTTTAATATCTCTTCAGCAATTTTACTGATTATTCCCGGCGGGGAAATTGAACGTATCTCATCTTCTGTCCATTGTTCAACTAAACCATATTTTAAGATGATAACTTCCTGCTCGAATTCATTCCTGCTAACGTTCATCATGTTTAATTTTACTCTGGCGTTTTTGGCAGTCGCTTCTTTATCGAACTGACCATCTTTGTTTAATACTGCACTCAAAGAAACTTCTGTTTCTTTACCTGTTAAAGCCTTTACTTCAGACCAGGCTAATTCGGTTAATGGTCTGATTTCAAGTTCCCCTTCAAAACCTTTTACTTTTATAAAACAAGTTTTGTCCTTCCCTTTGAGAATCATTTCTTTAGTCAGGATCATTCTTTCTTTTTCGTTTCCCATTATCGTTCTCCCTTGATTTTATCTTATACTCTTACAATCTATCAGGTAATATCAAATATTCTTTACTACGTTAAAAATTAGGGGTATTCTGCCCTATTCTATCAGCTAACGATATCCTCATCTAAGTCATCTGCTCCGTTTAATACTGTGGCCAGAATATCGGTATCTACTTCGGTTTCATCAGCCAATTCAACTGTATCTACCAAACCTATTGCACTAAAGCCTTGAGTAATTTCAGATCTTCCGGAAACAGGTGTGGTCAATTGCGAAAAATAGAATCTCGGTAATACCAAATTCATGCTTCCGTAATCTCCACTATCTAAAGTTAAGGTTAAAGATTCTTCAACTGGTACATTGACTGAAATTCCGGCACTATCTCCCCAGAAGCTTTCATACTGGGTACTGCCCTCAAAAAATAACCCGCCGCTGATATTGACATTCCTTGCACCTACAGGCAATCTACAGGGGAACCTACTTCCAAATCCTTTCCCGGCATCAGGAGCTAAATTATTGGCTATCTTAATTGTTAAAGTTTTAAACTTGCAGCTATAAGCAGTTTCTCCTAAAACCATACTGGTGTCGACAAAGGAAAGAGGGTATTCAACAGGTAGTATTAAATCTCCTATTGCCTGTAAATCTCCTTTGGAATCTTTCCCTCCAACTATATCAAGAGTCAGGTAAAAATATTCTCCTTCTACTTTCAATTCCAAGCTGTTGATAATGCACCCTGTAAAGATATGTTCAAAATTATCCTTCCCCAGCCTTGCGGTAAAAGAAGGCAATACTAACTCCTCAACACTCCAAATCTCATGAGTGTTAATACCAGCCAAACCCTCCGTAAATTTATAGTTCCCCAACGCCCATTTCAAAATGTAAGCTATGGTTCTGATATCAGCGGGGTAAACTATATTCCCGGTAGGAACGTAATAACCCGGTCTAATTGTTTTTAACCCTCTGTATAACCCGCCCTCAAAATGCAAGTTAGGATCAGACGGTACATCAAGCGAAGCTGAAGCTATATCCACATGAAAAACTGCTGCCGGTGGCGTAACCGGTCTATAAGTCGCTTCCTCTGTAAATCCTACATATCGTAATCTCATTTCAAATCACTCTCCTTTTTCTAAAATATTAAAAGTAACTACTATAATAGCTACTGCTGAATATAAATTCCCCATCACATATCCGGGGTTGGAATATTCAAATCTATCGCTTCTTGTATCCTGCACAAATTCTCTTAATCCTAAAGTCCTATTCTGCAAAATACAATATCTGGCTTTGGCTGCCAATTTATTAGCTTCCTTAAAGCCTTCTTCTGAATCATTGGAGTGAACTACTGAAACAATCCTTATAGGCAAAGTCCAGCTCTCCATAAAGGTTGCAGGGGGATGGGCACATACTCCCACATCCGGGAATACCCAAAGGCAAGGAGTTTTAGGAGCTTTGACTGTTCTATCTCCCCGATAAACTGCCCTTGCTGTATCCAGATATTCTCCTGTCTGTATTTTATCTTCTAAGGTTTTACAGATAGAATCAATTATTTCATCAAAAGCATCTTCTAATAATTTCTCTTTCATGCTCCACACTCCTTTAAAGCCTTTCTTACGAATTCATCTACTCTGCTTTCAGTCTTTGTTATTGACCTTCCGATATAATCATTCGGTTTCATTCCTTGTATCCACACACTTTTAGCAAATATCTCTTTTCCTTGCCAGATAAAATGTAAACATTGTTTAGTTTTAGGAACTATTTGATATGGCTGGCCTACTGGTCCATATATGCCAGTCCCTGTTGAAACCGCCAGAGCATATTCTTTATCACTGGCTACTTTATATTCAAAATCCCCAAGTTTAGTTAATTGCCAACTTCCAGATAATGCCCCATGTCCAGTCTTAAAATTCACTCTTCTTAATAATCCCCATAATTCAGCAGCAGTATATTTAAAACCTTTTATCCCTGCTTCTCTGGGAATCTCTAAAAACTTATTCAATTGTTCTTGATTAAATTCATAACTAATCGTCATTATTCACCCTTGTAAATCTAAAATTAGGTTTTGCCGGATACTGATATAAGTCTTTTTTTATTTCAGGAGTGAATATCTGGTCAAGTGCTATCTTTACATTCCAGTCATCTACCCGATAAACTCCCGATTCTCTTCTACTTAAAGCCAGAGCTACCATATTCCCGCACATTCTTTTGGCTATGTTATGTATTCCTTCAGGAATTTTCAAGCCTGTGAAGGTATCCAGGTAAATATCCATTCCCGCCATTCCGTTAATATGTTTTAACCCTATACCTTTTACTGCACTCAAAGTAGAATCCTGCCCTAGATATTTAGATAGATGTTTCCACTCGTCTTCTACCAAAGAAGGGATGGGAAGGGTTTTTAAAACTGTTGAACAGTCCTCTTTAGCAGATAGAATTATAGCCAGCTTCCCTGCTTCGATATCACCGGATACCTGAATATAGAATTTCAATATCTTTGCCAGGCTTAAATCTTGTTTATCCGAATCCAAACTTTTATGTGCGATTAAAACATCATTGTCAATAGTACCAGGTAAGGTAAAACGGATACAAGATATTTCTTCATCCGGTTTAGGTAATTCAAAATCACCATCTAAATCTGCAAGGTGTTCCTGTAATGAAACAACTACTCCTGAAGCATCAGCGGTCCATAATTCTTCACATATTTCTACCGGAAATTCATCTCCGCTTATTAAATCACTGGCATAGTTTCTACTTCTGTTATTATTAATTAAACTGGCTATCTGTTTTAACCAGCTCTCTAATAAAGTATCTAAAGCGGGTTCGTTGTCTAAATCCAATTTATCATAGGTCAACCCGGTATATTTTTTAACATCTATTACTGTAGAATAAAAATCCTGCATGATCGTCACCACTCCTTTTTGTATCTATAAGAAAACTCCGGATGTGCCATATTGATATGAGTATGAAATCCTTTTTTCTTATCAAATGTTTTTTTGCAATGCGGACAGACAAAAAAGATTTTTTCAATTGCCAAATTACTGCAAGCCCTAACTTCTTTAAACCCTGCTTCGTCAATTATAACCTTTGATGTTCCCCTTGCCTTAAAAGTCTTTTCCGCTCGGTGAATATTCTCTCCTATCTTATTCTTCACAACCATTTCATACAACATTTTATTCCCCTCCGATTTCTTTTATTATCAAATTGACATGGGCTCTTAATTGCTTATAATCCATTTTATCTATTGTAAAAACTTCCGATATACTGTGAGGTAAGAATGATCTGTTTATTCTCGTTATAATACAAGGTGTCTTGTTTTCAACAGTTATTTTTATAGGGAATTTCTTTGCAAAGGGATTACTAACAGTATTCTCAAAAGGA
>Ga0172381_10005894_pt1 | contig 12347 bp, 16 predicted proteins | sample Leawel6488metaG_FD_119754 | JGI IMG/M metagenome (GOLD analysis project Ga0172381, IMG submission 119754) | Leachate microbial communities from a municipal landfill in Southern Ontario, Canada - Leachate well 64-88 metaG | ecosystem: Engineered > Solid waste > Landfill > Unclassified | place...
CAAGGCTGCCGATGATCTCCGCGCCGATTTTCAGCTCCGCGTCATTATCGGAAAACATCCCCAATTGGCGCAGGAGGATATCCTGCAAGGTGGCCTTTTTGACCATCTGGCTCAAAGGATAACTAAGGTCCGGGGTACTGGTCCGGTTAGGGTCGGTTTTTCGGGGTTTAAGAGAAACCAGGGTTTCGGCAGGGGAGGATGTTTCCAGGGATGGTCCTTCGGCTGTCCGGCTGACCAGGTTATTTTCTGGTTTTGCCTCATCCAGGACCGGATTATCTTCGAGTTCCTGGGAAACCATGTTTTTCAGGTCCGGTAAAGATAAGGTCAGGATCTTCAGGGATTGGCGCAGTTCCGGCGCGAGAAACCTTCTTAATTCGAGTTTTTGTTTAAGTTCCATAGCCTTATTATAACATATAAAAACCGGCATTGCCGATTTTTCTTGACAAGGGGCCGATAGGTATTATAATTATGGGTAGTTACTCATTATAACCATGGCGTTAAAAATAGGTAAGTTTAAGTAAGATGAATCCACGAGGCAGGCCTAAAAAATACAGGATCGTCCGCCAGGACCTGAAAATCGGCCAATTCAGCCCGCGGGGCCGGCCAGGCAGGCCTGATGAGGTGAATATAGGCATGGATGAATTAGAGGCCTTAAGGCTGGCTGACTTTATGGGATTGAGCCAGAAAGAGGCGGCTAAGTCAATGCATATATCCCAGCAGACGTTTAGCCGGATCCTGAAAAGGGGCAGGAAAAATTCTGCCGAAGGCCTGATCATAGGAAAGACGATCAAGATCCAGGGTGGCAGTTACGTTATCAGTTCCAAAGAGCAAGAGCCGCACCAGCAAACCAGCCCAAAGAAAAGTCAGAAATAACCCCAAACAGAAGGTGGTTGTTTATGCTTATAAACAATAAATGAGGCTAAATTGCCCTATCTGTTAACTTCCTATAATATATCTTATGTTAACTTGGTTATCTTGGGTTTGTTCTTCCAAGGCGTTGGTAAGCCTACGGTTGAGCCATGCCGGTTTTTCTCTGTGGAAAACCCCATTTTCACTTACTCGCTTTTACTTCCTTCTTTTAATTCTGCCATTTAAGGTAGATTTAAGGAATTAACTTACTAATTATTACTGTTCAAATAATTAATCATTTCCTGACCGGGCTAAATAGATTACTGCCGGGTCTATTGAGCCTGAACCATGGCGGGAGTTGATCAGGTCCACTGCTTCCAGCAAGGCCCCTCTTCTTTTTTGTTCATTAAACAAAGGAGGGTATTTTGGGGTGGCAAGATGGCTGCAGGTTACCCCCAGGGCCCTGATTTTAGGCCTTTTCCGGCCTGTCCTGGCCATGATTTTCAGGCACCTGCGGTTTATCTCATACCCATCATCAGTAGGAAGTTCAAAGGTCTGCTGGGCCCCAAAATTGCCTATTTCCGGGCCGTTCAGCCAAAGGTGCACGGTTTGGGAAAGCATTTTTTGCTCTCTTAGCCGCCTGGCTACCATTTCCGCAAGCAGCCTGATCCAGGCCCGGATAAACCCCGGGGTTTCTGATGCCATGGGAAGCGTGTATGAATGGCCGATAGACTTGGTTTTTTCCTCTTCTTTCAGGCCTAAAAAAGCATCTTTTTGATGCAGCCCGCAGTATAATTCGCAGCCGTATTTTCCCAGGTGTGTTTTCAGGAATCCCGGGTCCTTGAGGTATAAATCAAGGCAGCTATTTATCCCCAGGCCTTCCATGACTACTGCTGTTTTAGGGCCCACCCCGCATAATTTTTTAGCGGGAGTTTGCTCCAGCACGGCCGTGATGTTGGTTTGATTTATCTCCGTGACACCGTTTGGCTTGTTTAATTTAGAGGCCAATTTTGCCAGGAGGCAGTTTTTGGCAATCCCTATAGAGGCGGTGACCCGGAAATTCTCCCTGATTTCAGCCCTGATTTTTTCGGCCAGATCGAGGTTTTCGGAGTATTCTAAGGTGTCTATTTGGAACTCGTCAATGGAGACATATCTGACCGGAAAACCGTATTTTTTAACCAGGGAAAGGATCTCTTCCGAGGTCCAGATGTATTTACTTTGTTCGGCGGGGACAAATTGCAGGTTTGGGCAGATCCTGAAGGCCTCCTGGCTGGGCATTCCTGAACTAATGCCGTAGGCCTTGGCTTCATAACTGGCCGCGCAGACCACTGTATGCAGCGGGCTGTTTCTGGAGCCTACGATCAGCGGTTTGCCTTTCAGCCTGGGGTTGATCGCCTGTTCGATAGAGGCGAAAAAGGCATCCATATCAATGTGTAAAATCATAGTAGCGTAAAATGTAAAACGCAAAGCGCAAAGTTACAGCGTAAAGTGCAAAGTTTTACGTTTTGCGCTGTAGTTTTGCGCTTTGCGCTTTGATCTTTGCGTTATATTATATTTAACTTATTATTCTATCCATCCGCCAACTGTAACTGGTATTATTGAATGATATCTGGTAGAGGTCGCTTCCGGTAGAGACCGAGAAATAATTAATGGTCTCCCGGCCGTTTTTTTCCTGCCAGCTGTAGGTTATTTCCTTGATTTCATAAGGTTTGTTTTTCCAGACAAAGGAACAAGGATAGATTCTGGCGTCTTTGAACAAAGCCAGGACAGAGATCTTTTCATCCAGCCAGCCGGGTTCAGCGTGGTCGGTATCTTTATCCGGGATATACCTGTCCCAGCGGGCTTTGGGGTTGAAACTGGAATTTATCATATTAAAAGAAGGCCACAGGTCACATGTCACAGGTCACATAATTTTGTGACTTTGTGTCTTGTGACCTTGTGACAAAATTAATATTTTCTAATGATGGTAAGCAGTTTGCCTATAATACTGAAACTTTTTTCTATGGGCCGGTAGTTCTTATTGGCTGGTTCCAGGAAGAATCCGTTTGTATGGGGCCTTTTTTTGAGCCGTTTTAAAGTAGCTTCGTTATTATCCAGCAGGGCCGCGATAATGTCGCCGTGGTCAGCCGTGGGTTGTTTTCTGATCACCGCGATATCTCCTTCCAGTATTCCTGCTTCGATCATGCTGTCGCCTTTGACCTTTAAGGCAAAGACATCATCCTGGCTGATGCGGCCCAAGAAAAGATCTTCGGTCCCGACATAACCCTGGATATCTTCATAGGCCAGGCTGGGCTTTCCGGCAGCGATATCGGCAATGATCGGGATCTTGCCGTAGTTGTCCTGCAGCAGTTCTATTGACCGGGAAAGGTTATTAGAACGCTTTAGATAGCCTTTTTTCTCCAGCGCCTTAAGGTAATCCCTGACCGTGCCGGTCGAAGAAAAACCCATATGCCCGGCAATTTCCCTGATGGTCGGCGGGATATTCTCGTGCTTCCTCTGGCGGATAAAATCCAGGACTTTTTGCTGCTTTTCGGTTAATTTATTTTGCATATTCGTTTTACACTTTACACTTAAGTTTTGCGCTTTGCGCTTTGAACTTTATGCTTATTTTTACCACACATTTGTGTGGTAGTCAAGGAGTTTTTGTCGGCTGATGCCTCCCCTCTATCGCCTCTCCTTCATTACATGTTAAAAATATTATGCATTCTCGAACGGCGTTCGGTGTTCAGCGTTCGGCGTTCAGAGTAAATAGCCGCAGTTTTTCGCCGTTCGCAGAACGCCGTTCGCCGAACACAGAACGAAAACTTTCTATTATTTATTATATGGAATTATCTTCTGCTCTTTGAGCACGCGGTAGATATATTCTGCGGAAACGCCAAGTGCTTGAGCGTTCTTGTGGCTTTCATCGTATTCATAGTTAATCGAGACCTGCTGCGGGGTAAGGCCGAGCCGGTTGAATTCATCGATCAGGTCTATGAAAACGATGTTATCCGATGGGATGGTTTTGATCAGTTTGTGCAACGGCCAATAAGGGTATTTTTCCCGGAAATCCTTGACCATGATGCTTGAGGTGGGAAAAATCACCATCACCAGCTTGTTGCCGTGTTTTTTGGCGATGTCGGATATCTCCAGGATCGCCCCTTTAAGCGGGTTGAAATATTTCGGCTGGTGATAGTAATAATAATTGTCTATTTCGTCTTTGATCTGCAGCTTCTTACGTTCCTTTTTAATCGCGCTTTTTTTGATCCGGAAGAAAAAATACCTGGCCAGGGCGCTGTGGCGGATCAGGAAATTCTTTTCAAAATAATATTCACCGGGTTCAGGGTCGTTCAGGACATAGTTCAGGATGACCAGGTCAGGGTTATATTTTAGCCCCTTTCTCTCTAGCTGTTCTAACTCCTGAAAGGTGGAATATCCCTCTACCCCGAAATTCATCACCTGGTAATGTATTTTTCCAGAGTGTTTATTTAATATTGCCTCCAGTTGGGCGGCCAAGGTCTGGTTTTGCTCCAGCCTTACGGAAAGGGTCTCTGAATCGCCGAGCATGATAATGCGGAAGGTGTCTTTAGGCTTATCTACCGGGTATTCCGGGCCGCGCAGGCCGTCTGAATTGATTGAGATGTTGGTGGTTTTTGCCTTGGGTACCAGCTCATAGCGCAGGTAAGGGTTGAAACTCCTGCGGTAGATTGGTCGTTCTACCCAGCCGCCCATCTTCCAGGCAAAGCGCATGATCACTTCCGCGGTGGCCAGCATAAGAGCTATCGAGCAGAACATCAGCAGGATATTTTGTAGTCGGTTGTTCTTCAATTAGCCTCCTTACTAATTTTCGTTCAGGGTTCAGCGTTCAGAGAACGGCGTGAGCATATTTAAATTTACGCCGAACACCGAACACCGAACGCTGAACGAAACTTATTGTTTTGCGTTAAAAGTTTTAGTTTTGAGTTTTGCGCTTTAAACTTTGCGTTATTTTCGTCCCTCGTCCTTCTTCTTTCGTAACTTCCTCCAACTCAACACTCCCAAGGCAGCCAGATAAACCGCTAATCCGATGCAAAAAGAGACTGCCAGGTAACCGATAAAGACCGGAAAAACGATTTTCAATGTGGCCAGTTCCAGCAGCCTCTGCCAGCGGAAATCTGCCATGAAAAATGCCCAGTTGTCCTTAAGGGTTTGCAGATTCGTCGCGGTAAGCAGCGCGCCGATTTTTACGGATATGGCAAAGGTAACCACGCTTAACCAGGTATTGGTTAAAAGGCTCCCCAGGAGGGCGCTGGCCCGATTCAGCCGCAAAAATGCCGCTACTACCAGTGAGGCGATCGGCCCGCTGCCGGGAATGATCCCAAGAAAAACACCCACTCCCAGTCCCAGGCTGATGCGTTGCGGAGAATCATGGATGCGGAAAAGCTTAAGGTAAATAAATCTGATCAGGCGCCGGAGGCTAAGTTTACTTTTCATTATACGTTAGGTTTTATATTTTCTCCGGCAAAACGTTCCAGGCCGTTGGATTCCTGGGTCCAGCCGTTATACAGCCCGAACTCATGCATTATTTCCTGGGCCTGCGCGTATTCCTCGAGCGTGATCCTGCGCGAGAGTTCTTTGAATTCCAGTGCCCGATGATACGGGGCGTATTGGCTCATCAGGCTGATGTAAGTATCTTTTGAAAGTTCTTCCGCGATAAACTTCATTATTTCACGGGTGCCGGACAATTTTTGCGGCAATACCAGGTGCCGGATGATTAAACCTTTTCTAATGATACCCCGATCGTCAAATACCGGGATGCCGACTTGAAGATGCATCTGTTTTACGGAATCCCGGTTGCAAGAGGGGTAATCCGCGGCAGAGGAATATTTTTTAGCCGTTTCTTTATCCGCATAACGCATATCGGCCAGGTATATATCCACGATCCCATCAAGTAATTTTATCATGCCGGGTAATTCATATCCACTGGTATTGTAGCAAATCGGGATCTTCAGCCCCCGGCCGATGGCCATCTGAAGGCCCTCTAAGATCTGCGGCATGATGTGGGTAGGAGTGACCAGGTTGATATTATGGCAGCCGGTTTCTTGCAGTTTAAGCATGAAGCCGGCCAGCTCTTCCGGGCCGACCTCTCTGCCCTCTTGCCCCTGGCTAAACCGGTAATTCTGGCAGTAGACACAACGCAGGTTACAATTGGAAAAGAAAATCGTCCCGGACCCGGATTCTCCGGATAGCGGCGGCTCTTCCCCAAAATGCGGCATATAGCTGCAGATTTTTGCCTTGGCCCCTGTCCGGCAAAATCCCGCTTCGCCTTTGAGCCTGTTAACTCCACATTCGCGCGGGCAGATTTTGCAGTTGGAAAGCATTTGCCGGGCGGCCAGGACGGTCTGATTAAGTTGCCCGTTTTGGTGTTTTTCCAGATAAGAGGGATAGTTCATATTAGTGCAAAGTGTAAAACGCAAAGCGCAAAGTTACAGCGCAAAGTTAAAAGTTTTACGTTTTGCGCTGTAGTTTTACTTTTTGCGCTTTGAGTTTTGCGCTGAGTATATTTTTCTTTAGTGCAAGGTGTAAAGCGCAAAGCGCAAAGTTGAAGTTTAAAACGTAAAACGATAAATTCCGTTCTGCGTTCGGCGTTCTGTGTTCGGCGTGAATTTACGCCGTTCTCTGAACGCTGAACGCCGAACGAATCTCTGTGACCTGTGACTTGTGTCTTGTGACTAAGTGCTTTTTAAACTCTACTACCCGCTAAACGCTCTTCCTGCGTGGTCCTTGGTTCTTGGTCCTTGGTTCTTGGTCCTTGGTATATGGTTCTTAATTTTTTGATCCTGTACCCTGTATATCTCTCTTATACGATTGAACGTTTCGATATATTCTCTCGAACGATAGTCCGGATACGTCCATTCCCATGGCTGGAAAGAGTCTTTGCGGTAGACCAGGGTGATTTCCCCAAATATGCCTGAACCAAGATATATCCGGTGGCAGAAATCTTTTGTCGTGGCCAATACGAGTTTTGCCATGTCCAGGTATCCGGGGTCGATGTTGATTGAGCGGTTTTTTTCGTTCGGCGTGATGCGTTCGGTGTTCTGCGTTCTGCGGACGCGCTGAACGCTGAACGCAGAACGCCGTTCGAAATTTATCTGTGCAAGTTTATCTTCTACGCGATTGGTGAAGACTTTGATTGCCGGGAGGGCTTCTGGTCTGATCAGCTTTTTAAAGGATAGAAAACGCCTTTTAAGGTTACTGCCGAGCTCGCTTTCATAGTATCCGGTATAATTGAAAGCGAATTCCCGGCTTTGGAAATCGATTTTTCCCAAGCGGAGCTCCAGCAGGCGTTTTGCCTTGGCCAGGCTTGTCTCTTCGCTATAAATGAATCCGCAGATAAGCTTTACCGGCCGGCACTTTCTGATCTTGCCCATGATTGGATCTATCAGGTGGGGATGAATTGATTCACGTATTTGGAAAGGATTTTGCGCTGTTCCTCTCCGAGATGATTAAAGAAAACCGCGATGTTAAACCCGCCGTTTTTTTCGTCTTCCGTCCGGACGATTACTCCCCGGCATTCGACATCAAAAATCTTTTTCTCCCGCTTGGTAACTATCGGCAGGTTCAATTTTACCGCGACCTTTGTGAACGGGGGCACGTATTTGTCGATGCGGCAATACGCCCCTACGCAGCTGACATTTTGCGTCTCGCTGCTGAAATCGTACCCGTTGGCGATGATCTTTACCGGAAGTTTCTGGTCGATCCGCGGATGTTGCCTTCTTTCATTTTTTATCGTCGGCATCATTATTGGCCTTCTTTTTCCTTGGGCTTTTTAGAATTTATCCAGCATCTTTTTGTGCAGTAAAATTTACCGTTGCGGTAATAACGTTTTGTTTTTTTAAGCGGTTTTGAACAGGCCGGGCAATTCGTTTGTTTTTCTACCGGCGCGGCTGCTTCTTTGGGAGCTTCGGCTGACATGTATTTATTTTCCTTTCGTTTAAAGATTGTTTCGCTGTAGTTCTATGTATTCTCGCAGATAATCCGTTTTTTGCGGTTCCAGCTGCATGAATTCCACGCCTACCCGGTAACGGTTGGAATGGGCAATCGGGCTTGCCCAGGCGACTCTGCCCACAGGAGCCAGGATCTGGGAAAGTATCCGGATCTCCAGCATCAGGTTAGTAAAGGGGGCGATATACCCTTCGTTTGTTAAAGCCACTCCTCCTTCGCTGATGTCTTCCGTCAGTGAATGATTGAATTCCTGCTTCCCTCTTACTCTGTAATAGATGGGGGTCTTTAGTTTGATCCGGGGGAAACGCCTTTTATCCTCTTGGTTTAGCTTCATCTCTATTTTTTGAGGAAGCCGTGGCTTCTTCCTGATAAAATAATATAACATAATTTTGAGTCGATGTCAATCTTATCGTTGGTGCGTCTGGCGTTCTGCGTTCTGCGTACGCGCTGAACGCCGAACGCTGAACGCCGTTCGAACTAAACTACTGTTTACTTTAGCGTTAAATTTGCTATAATATCTTTCGAGGTGTTTATGTATTGCAAATTCTACGACCTAAAAGAAAAACCCTTTAACGTTACCAGCGACCCCTCCTTCTTTTTCTTCAGCAACCGGCACAGAGAGGCCCTCTCGCATCTTTTTTACGGAGTTACCCAGAGAAAAGGGATGATCGTGATCACCGGAGAGATCGGCACCGGTAAGACCACCCTTTGCCGGTATTTTCTTAACCAGCTGGGGACGAAGAACGTTAAAACCGCTTTGATCCTTAATCCTTATTTTTCCGAGATCCAGCTTCTCGAGGCGATTCTAAATGACTTCGGAGTGGCAAAAAAAGAAAAAAATAAGGTATCTTCTCTCTGGCAGCTTAACGATTTCCTCTTAAAAGAGTCCCGGAGGGGCAATAACGTAGTTTTGATCATTGATGAGGCGCAGAACCTTGATCCTGCTCAACTGGAACAGGTAAGGCTGCTTTCTAATCTGGAGACCGAAAAGGATAAACTGATCCAGATCATCCTGGTCGGCCAGCCGGAGCTTAACCGCAGGCTCAATCTCTATGAGCTTAGGCAGCTCCAGCAAAGGATCGCCGTCAGGTACCATGTTGCCCCTCTGGTAAAAGAGGATATCAAAGATTACGTGAATCACAGGTTAAGGGTAGCCGGTTCGCCGGACAAGGTCAATTTCACCGAAGAGGCCCTGGGGATGGTTTATGAATTTTCCTCGGGCACCCCCAGGCTGATAAACATTCTTTGTGACCGGGCGCTGCTGGCCGGGTTTGCCAGCGAATCCTATCTTATTGATGACGCGATTATGAACCGCTGCCTGGAAGAATTAAGCACTTATTTTGTGAGACAATAAAAATGAGCATAATTTACGACGCGCTTAAAAAAATAGAATTAAAATTAAAAAAGCCGGCTGAGCAGGCCGCTGCGGCACCGGCCAATAAAAAAAGCGGGTTTAATTTTAAATACGCGTTGATTTACGTTCTGGTGATCATCCTGGGGTATTTGGGTATGCGTTTTTTTTACAACCTGATTACGCCGCCGGCAGCTCCGGCCAAGGGGTTAGCCGGGGCGCAAAGATCCGTGCAGCAGGCCGCAACCCCGCTGCAGGTTCAACAGCCTTCCGCAGCCGTCGCGACAACCCTTGCTCCTGCGGACGCGCCAGCGCCTGCTGTAGTCGAAGAACCCCGGGAGGAGCCGGCCCCTCCCCTGCCTGCCGTGACCTTAAATGGGATTATGTCTTCTGGTGACGATGGTTATGCCTTGATAAATAATCGAATAGTTCAGGTGGGTGATGATGTCGGCGGGTATATTGTCAGCGGGATTGAAGCGTCCGCAGTAGAGCTTAAAGCAAAAGACCGCGTAATCAGGATCCCTTTGGATTTTTAAAACTTTTACGCACGACGCCCGACGAACTTATATAATTCTACTCTTGATTACTTTTCGAATCACTTCTAGCGGCACGTTCTCCACGATCCGAGTCTTTCCGATATCCTGCAGCAGGACAAACTTATTCTTTTTTCCGGAAAATTTCTTATCGTAGAACTGGGCCTTGATAATTCCCGCCAGGGGGATGTTTTTTATCCTGGTGGGCAGGCCGCTTGTTCTGATCAGTGTTTCCAGGCGGGCGTGTTTTTGCGGGGTGAGAATTTTTAATTCTTTGCTGACATCCGCTGCCAAAAGCATCCCCAGGGCTATTGCCTCTCCGTGGTTGTATTTTCCGTAAGCCCCGGCTGCTTCAATCGCGTGGCCCAGGGTGTGCCCGAAATTAAGGATGGTACGGATACCCTTTTTTTCTTTTTCATCCTTTTCGACGATTCCGGCCTTGATCCCGCTGCAGCGCCAGACGACGAATTCCAACGCCGGTTGTTTTAATGTCATAACCTCGGATTGGTGTTTTTCCAGATACGTGAATAACCGCGGGTCCTTTATCGCCCCGTATTTGATTATTTCCGCGAGCCCGGAACGAACCTGCCGCAAGGGCAGGCTTTTCAGGAAACTTACTTCACTGAAGACGAGCCTGGGCTGATAAAAAGCCCCCAGTAGATTTTTACCCTGCGAAAGGTCGACACCGGTTTTTCCGCCGATTGAGGAGTCGACCTGGGCCAGAAGGGTTGTCGGTACCTGGACGTAGGGGATCCCTCTTTTGTATATCGAGGCCACAAAACCCGCCAGGTCCCCGATGACTCCCCCTCCCAAGGCGATAATAAAAAGACGCCTTTTTTTATCAAACGAAGAAATGTTCCCGATTAGGGTTTGAGCGGTTTTAAACGATTTGCTGGTTTCAGCGTCAGGGACGAGGCTATGGCCGGTTTCGAATCCTGCCGACTTGAGGGATTTCCGGATTTGTCCGGCAAAGCGCCGGTATACCTGGCGGTTGGAAATGATATAGGCATCTCCGGCGATACCTATATTTTTGAGCTCTTTTCCCAGGAGCCGGATTATCCCGCTGCCGACGACGATATTGTAAGGGTTATTTTTTAAGCGGACCTTTTCTGTCTTCAATGGGGCCTCTTTATCTCTAATCCAGAAGCTCTACCTTTTCAATCGCGATAATCCCGGGTTTTTCATTCGCGCCGGAAATCAGGTTCCCTGTTACCTTAACCCTGCGGTGATTCAGGGTATCCAGGCTCTTCTTATTTCCTTTGAGCAGGTATACGTTGTTATCGCCGGTGATCAATTTATGGGATCCCTTGCGGCCAAAGATCTTTCCGTAGGGGCGGATCTCTCCGTTTATGGTTATGGAATATGGTTGGGTGGGCGGCTTTGGTTTCTCTACGGCCCGCGGCGGCTCGCTTATTACCGGCGGCCTTTTATCGATGAATTTTTTATGGACCCAGCCGTAACTGTTGTTTATGGGAAGTATTTTATACCAGTTTGCCTCTTCCGCGACTATCGTGATCAGTTCGTTTTTATCGGCTTTCCCGATCACGGCAGAGTCTGTGCCGGCAGCCAGGCGGATATTCACCTTTTCCTTGGAAATGCTGCCGTAACGCTTTTTATCTTCCTGCGGGTTATTTCCTTCGGTGAGGGTCACCAGGTCTTTACTGACGAAGCTGGGCGCGTATTTCGGTAACCTGATCCGGTACCAGTCATAGCGCTGCGAAAGGACTTCCAGGATATCCGATTTTTTGGCGGCGCAGATTATGCCTGATCCGGTTGTGGAATCGGTGCGGATGTTTATGTCATCCGAGTTAACTTCTCCTAAAAATGGAAAAACCTCTTCTGCCTGAACCTGCTTCAGCGAAGTGACGGTAAACAAGAGCAGTAAAAAAAGAGCTTTTTTCACCGGATTATTTCTTTTCCTGGGCCTTGGCACCCGTGCCTTTTGCGGCGGCCCCTTTGGCGGCTGGAGCGGCGGCTGCTGCCGGAACTGCTGCTGTTTCTGCTCCTGCGGCGGCACCCGGGGTTTCGGTTTTTTCGGCTTTTTCCTTCTTGATCTTGATCTTCAGGGTCTTGATCTTCGGCAACCCGAAAACACCGTCCCCTTCTTTCCATTTTCCTTTTTCGAGCATCATTTTGATGCGCTCCGCCCGTTTCAAAACCGATCTTTGTTTTTTGTCCTTTTCATTAGATTTCAGTGATGGGTGAATTGACATTGTTTACATCCTCCTTATAAAACAGTCCTGGTAACGTTTTCTTAATTCAGAAAGCACCTTCTTTGCGCTTTCTTTGTCCTTAAAACCGCCGACACATAATACGGCGTAATTTCCTTTAGCGATGACTATGGTCGAGTATCCCTTTTTTTTCAGGCTGCGGGATTCGTTTTCCGCGCTTGCCCTGTTTTTAAAACTTGCCACTTGTATCGTGTATCGTCCCGGTGCCTGGGGCGTTACGACGTTTACTTTTTTGAGTTGTAAAGGGCTCTCGGATTTTTTTGCCAGCATGGTATTTGTTGCCGGCTGTTGTTTATCCGGAGTGGCCACCTGCGGTATTGCCGGGGCAGTAACATCTTTTTGCTGTTTTTGTGCCAGTAGCTGATTTCTGCCCAGGGTATCTTTTTGCCGCGTGATCCTTTTTCCTTTTTCTACTCCCAG
>Ga0172381_10005895_pt1 | contig 12346 bp, 11 predicted proteins | sample Leawel6488metaG_FD_119754 | JGI IMG/M metagenome (GOLD analysis project Ga0172381, IMG submission 119754) | Leachate microbial communities from a municipal landfill in Southern Ontario, Canada - Leachate well 64-88 metaG | ecosystem: Engineered > Solid waste > Landfill > Unclassified | place...
AATACCCCGCTGCTCTGCAGCGGGGAAAAAGTGCATACGTATTCAACATAGGGGTGGATCATCTTCTTTTTTTCGTCTTAATGCGGCGGGATCTTGCATTTCCCGCAGCTCTGCTGCCGGTGAGTGCCGCAGTTTTGACTTATTTTCCATTTTGAACCCATCTAAAATAGTCAATAGTCATGTAATCATGATTGCTCAATAGAGGGTCACATGAATACATTTAGCACGAATATTAAATATTGTTTAGAATTTATAAATTCCCATCTTACTTATTGTAATTTTATATTGTATCTTCTATCGACCATATTCCTTAAACTAAATTGTATAATCGCACGTAAAAGGCTAATTGGAATGTTCCGATAATGCTTTTCTCTAATTGCTTTTATTGTCTGGCTTAGTGATTGCAGATATATCGGACTTAATCCAGTTTCAATTTTCGAGCAACCGTTTAATAAATCTTTCCGAGGATTATTGTTTGAAAAGATGGTACTTTTTGCAGACCCTATTTCCGACAAAAAATGAGCATCACTACCCACGATTATTTTTTTTCCGGAACTCATAGCTAACTCTTTGGCCATCTCATTTGTCTCCAATGTGGACCTAGCATTGAAAATTTCTATTAAATCAATTCTTTTAATTAAATCAGCGCTTAGATTATGACCTCTAAATGGGTGAGGTAGAACAGCAATTCCATCTTGATCATGTATCTGATCAACAACTTCTAAGCTATTCCGGGATATTATTTCTTCATTTAAAAATAAACCAATTATATCCCCAGCTTCCGTTTGGATCTCAGATCCTATTATTACCGCGAATTCTTCGCAATAGTTGTTTTTTTGAGCTGCGACTCCTCCTTTGATCGTATTATGATCTGTTATTGCAATGCCATCAAGGCCAATTTGTTTTGCACGTTTTATCATCATTATCGGATCTAAAAAGGAATCAAACGAAAATTTTGAATGACTATGTAATTCTAAATTCATATATCCACCTTCGGATTTCCATGAGGGCAATAGAGCGTATTGCTTTTAATACGTATTGTTAGGTCGATTATCGTATTAGCGAACTCGAAAATGCTTGGTTTGATATCGTTTATAGATATATCATTTTTAATTTTTTTATTTAAAAAGCTTGAGATATATCTATTGAGAGATCTACTTGCAACTGAATACATCAAGTCAGGAAAGACCCATCTGTAGATTAGATCTTTATTGTATTCAAAGACCGGATCGATATCCCCTTCCATGCACATCTTACTGGCAAGGAATGGAAAATCAACACCAGAAGCTATTGCAAGCCCCAATGACCCCCAAAATTTCGGATTAATTTCTATTAGTTTAAATTCTCCAGATAATATATCTTTTTTAAACTCAACCATTGCCACGCCATGCCAATTAAGCTTCTTAAGAATTTTAATGCCCAATGCTTGAAGCTCAGGATCATAAAAACTTCTCGCCATAGTGCTCGGTCCTCCTGATGGCGGATACTCATGGAGCCTCTTATGCGCAAAGACTGCTCTGGGCTCCCCACGGTTGAATAATGCAAAGAAACCGTAGCCATCTCCTTTAATGTACTCCTGGATCTGTGGTAGTTTTCCTTGATCTACTTGGGCTTTGTGAGTTTTGCAGACATAATCATATAAGATCATTAGTTCCTCTTTAGAGTTAGCATATTTAACGGATCCTGATTCTTCAAGGGCTTTTATTACAACAGGATATTTCAACTCGCTTGAGAGATTTTCTATATCCTCCGAATTTTCAGGATGGTATGTTCTTGGATGTGATATATTATTATTTGAAGCAAATTTAACCGTCGCATTTTTATCCGAAGCTATCTTCATAGATTCGTAACTTGCTATAGGGATTTTAACATACTGCGTCAGTTCTTTCTGATGCTTGGCAATTGCCATGCATATATTGAATCCAATCGGAAGCAATACATCAAAATTGACGTCTTTAATTATATTCAATATATCACATATAAATTGGTCTTCATTATTCGGGTTGGAGTACATAAGGCTTTTTCGACAGTACTTTGAATAGAACGATAAAGCATGTTTCGTATTAGATGCTGCAAAAACATCAACTCCCTTTTTGCCCATAGATCTCACTGCAGCCAAAGTATGCTTATATTCTGCATTAGTAATAATAACTTTCATCTAAATCTACCTGCTTAGCTAAATCCAGAATTTATAAATGTTTTCGGCGCTGGTTATCCATGCGTTTTTATCATTGCAATAATCTAAAATCTTCTTATAAAATTTGAGATTTTCTCCGGTTAAGTATGTATTATGCCATAATACAGTCAGTACGCCGTTATACCTCTCAGTTGTGTCTATCAAATTTTTAGTCATAATCCATGCGGATTGCGCGTCAAGTCGCATATAAGTGTCATAGAGAGTCATATCCATGATGGCTAGTGGAATCTCCAAAATATCTATCTCGCAATTGGTTCTTAAATTATAAGGCCTAAATGGGTGGCACATTCCATTTCGGAATCCTACACAATATGAATGACCATAGGTTGCATCATATTTAAAACCAGCTTCCTTAAGCAGTTCCCAGGTATCTGGCACCTTAAATCTCAGAAAGTGGTTCCTATATCCAATGACTTTCCTATCTAATATATTTTCCAATCTATTTTTTTCTCTCTTTAGTACATCGAGATTATTGAATGCCTCATGTCCGCCGTGCAAGCCTACTTCCCAACCTTGGTCTACAATGGTTTCCATTTCTTGACTTAAATATTCAGGATCATAATTAAAATCCTGATCACCTTGCATTAAACCCATGAAAAAGAACGTAGATTTTGCTTGATATTTATCTTCTAAAGCTATAATATCTTTAAAATTCAAGAGTGGATTCCAATTCTTATTTATCTTATAAAAAGGTCTTTTTAAAGCTTCTTTAATCTTATAATGATACAAAGACCTTACAGCATCCCATATGAGACTAATTTTTGGAGAATTAACGATATCGATGTCGTGAGATAAGCAAACTGCAAATTTTTTATTATCTGGGTATTCTATTTCCAAACCGTTATCTATTAGGAATCTTGATACCTCCGGCTCAAATACATTTCTGCTTTTACTCATGTAGTGTGGAAAACGTCCATAACGATCCAATAGGATAGGATTGTATTCTTCTCTTCTGGTATATAGATCCCAAAGCTCCTTATTTAGTTTTATTGAATTTAGCTTTTCAGAAATAGTTCTATTTTTATTCAAAGCGTTCATCCCCTAATTATAATTTGCCATCATCTCACATTTAGTAGGTGTGACGTTAAAGACTTAACAAATTCCCGACAAAGACTTTCTGCAAAATCAAATAGATGCGATCACTTGGCATTAGCTGAAGTTATATTCACTAATAATTATGGCATTACTCCACTATGATTAAGAAAATTCATTTACGATGAGATGAAGATTCCTCCTTTAACTCCTTCAACAGGATAAATTTCCGTAGCTAATGCCTTCAAATTGCCCTTGTGTCCTTTTAAGATCCTCCCAAAGCTCGGCATAATAATGCATACTCATCGATTGAAGCGAAACGGCGGAGGAGCACATCCGCGTTACAAGCAGCAAGGCATCCAAAGCGCATCCGCATGAAAGTTGGACCTTGTTCATCTTATCCAAACCGAAATTGAATTCGCATGCCCTTTATCCCCGATGCAGGCATTTGAGTATTACGACAAAAAATAGAGCATATAATTTTATCGCCTTGCGGAGCCATGCGATGGAAAAATCCTGCATAAGCCATGGCAAAAAGCATCATACACCATTCATGCTCTTCATCGGCAGTATTTGTTAATAATTCTCCTGGAGATGTCTGTGCTAATCATTTAAATTACGAAGTATTAACTAAACTAATTAGAGCAATCCCTAACCACATTCCTAGGAACTTAAATCCCATTAAACATCTCTCACTCTGAGTAACATGTGGACGCCGGAGAGTAGCTCTTTTTTCTTGAGAATACCAGATAATATTAATGCGACAAGCATCATGATGATCAAAAGGCTCCTGATCATCAAGTCCTCAACTAGGCCAAGATTTATATGCAAACCAAGAGCCACCAGTATCACCGCCGTTAGAACCGCATATGTGATAGCTTTCCAGTTATGCGGTACATAGTATAGCTTCTGGCTACATAGCATGTAAGCTCCAAAGACGCATGCATATCCGAGCATGGTCGCTATTGCTGCGCCTACATAACCTAGAGATGGGATCAGGAGCCAGTTAAAGAGGGCATTCAGACATGCTCCACCGATATTTATCCAAATAAGAAGATGTGTCTTCTTCATAATTCCGATGCCCGGTGCAAATATGTACATCTGTGACAGGAGAATCGCAGGCACGAGGAAGGGCACCAAATCCTTTGCAGGATAATAGGATGGTGTAGTGAGGATCCAAAGGACAACGTTAGCAAATAACGTCAGAATCAAGAACATCATCAGTATAATTGCAAGGAAGAAGCGGAAAATCATCTCTAGTTGATGCGGTGTCTCTGGATCCTTATAATGTTTGTAAACAAGGGGTGTCAGTGCAATCTGGAAACCTACAAGCGCCAATGTCGAGATGCCGGCAAGCCGAAATCCAATGCCATACAGGCCGACCTCCTCAAGCGAGAGATAATAATTGATCATCAATCGGTCGATGTACATACTGATGAATACAGCAATACCAGATGGTACGAGGGGTATTGAGAAGGCGAGCATCTTTTTGAGCTTTGAGATATCGAAGCAGAGTTTAAATGTCTTTCGCAGATACCAAAGCCCAAGGAGAGAACCGGCGATCGTGCCGAAGATCATTCCAGACAGAAGGCCATAGATACCAAAATGAAATACATAGGTAAATAGGACCGAAGCGGTAGCTGTTGCGATGGAATGAAAAATATTCACTATTGAATAGGTTCTGCTCCGTAGCTCCCAACGGAGTTGATTTCGCAGGAGATATAATAAACTATTTAACCAAATATTTATTGAACCAAGGCGAAAGACATTCTCAAGGTCTGGAACACCTAACACGAGCAATGAGAGTTTCTGTGCCAGAATGAGTGCTACAATTAGGAAGAGGGTTAAGGAGATTACTGTGAACCAGAGTGCGGTCGATGCCAGAAGGCTCCTCTGATTTTCAGTCTGTTCCTCGTAATAGAAACGTGCAACACCCTGAGAGATCTCCAGAGCCATGATCAAAGCCACTATTGATCCAAAGACTGTCATCATGTCTAATGCTCCGTAATCTGCAGGTGAAAGAACACGAGTATATAGCGGTATGAGGAAAAAGGATATACCCGTGGATAAGATTGTGGGGATCGTGTAGATGGCAGTGTCTCGGATGAATGTGCGGATCATTTTCTGTTAATTGCCTCTTGTCTATAGCGGACTTGATGAGTTTAATCAATATTTTTTAGAATCAAATGCGTATTCTATGAATCTTTGTTCGAGTTTCGGCTTATCTGATAGGCAAAGAGATTTAACCCCATATTTTTTAACCATTGCTCGAATAATTTCCTTGCTTTTATCTTCAGGAAGTCCGTACCCTTGGAGGTAGTATACATCATGTGGATCAAAAAACCAATTCACGGGAATATTGCTTTCAATTATCTTCAGGTAGCACTTTGCAATCTCTTCCGGTGTCCAGCGAGTTCTGACAAATTCCTGCGCGCTTTTTCCTAACTCTAATCGGTAGTTTTCATCTCTAATGAGTCGTTCAATTGCATCCATAATCTTATCCGGATGGCAGAAGAGACAAGGGGGGATATCTTCAGGCGAATAGTCATCTTGAATATATTCTGCATAATATCCACCAATAACTGCAGGTTTTCCAAACCACGCAGCTTCCGTTGAAAAACCACCAAGTGGACCTGCGAAGACTTGATCTACCACAAAATCGCATGATTGCAATTGTTCTATCACTTCGGAGTGAGGTTTTCCAGTTAACTCGATGTATTCGATTTTATATCCTCTGTCTCTAATATCTCTGATAGCTGTCCTTATGTGATCTGATCCTTTTCCAATAGGATCTGATGGAGCATGAAGTATCTTTATATAATTTTCTTTTTTAATAGTACATATATTATAATCATCATAGATATACGGAAGTCCTATTAATGCAAACTTTAAGATTGGTTTTTCATGAAAGTGACAACATGTCATATTATTTATTGTGGCGTCCGAATACTTTTCAATAAATTTTATATTTTTCTTCATTTTTATCGAAATTTTATAATAATCATCAACACCTGCGTTTTTTACAGCCCCATTAATGTACGGAGGGCGAGCATCTGACCCTAAGAAAACAAAAATGATCTTCTTGTTAAGGCATCTTAAAATGGGGAGATCGTACCCATAATAGAATGATTGTCCAAATACAAATATAAATATTTTATAATTTGTCAGTGCCCAAATAAAAATCAGAAATTTAATTAACTGCTTAGATATGTAAAATGGAGCCTGCTTAAACCTTGATTGATATACCTCTTGTTGCTTGTCTAACCATCTATATATTTTTGTAAAAAATAGACTATTATATTTGTTACCATAGTTATGTAATTGTTGACTTAGTGTAATAAATGTACAATCTTCCCCAATTTCATCAAACCCTTTCTTCAAATTTGCACAATAGCCAGATATTTCAGTTAGACCTATAAAAATTTTTTTGTTTATAATATCACCCAATCATTCCTATCTATTGAATATGCTTGATCTTTTCTCTTTCCACGTTTAAACCATTAGCGATTAACTGCGGTCACTTCACTTGAAATAGTTTAAAATCACTTTCCCATATTTTATCTCAACGCGTCCAATTAGTAATCCTGGATTTCCCGCAATTATTGAATAGGAGGGAAATGATTTGTTAATCATGCTATTTGCACTTATTAAAGAATGATCCCCTATATCTATTCCTTTAATTATTGTTGTTTGGGCTCCAACAAAACAGCAACTGCCGATTCTGACCGGCGCGTATTCGTATAGCTCTATCCCGCCACTTAGACAATTCCTAACAGTATCATGTGTAAAAATATGCGAGCTTGCTGCTATAGTGCAATGAGATCCAATTTCAAGTCCACCTGTGCCATCCAAACTACAAAATGGGCCTACCCATGTATTATCACCAATCATTACTTCGCCGACAATTGTTGTTGAATCATAAATTGTAACATTTTTTCCTCCACAAAAATCACCTTTTTCTTTCCAATCAAATAGGTCTTCTATAAAGGGATTTATTCGGGTATATTTCTTTTTTGTATAATCTCTCAATTGATTATGTAACTTCCTCAATTCATTAAGAAGTTCTGGATTGCTTATATATTCATTTTCGTTCATAGATATAAGCTCCACTGAAATCCATCACCAATGGATTCTTCGTAGCTATATCGATCGAATCTTGATATGATTTGCCGCTTTTTCTAAGCCTTGACATTATTTCGCCAACTTTTAACCCTCCAGTAATTAGATCGATAGTGATAACAGGTCCCAAATAGTCTCCACTTCGTGTCATATAACCAAAATCAGCAAAATCTGGAGGATATAAATTTATAGAATTATTTTTTATAAAATCTAAATCAACTCTTCCACAGACATGGATAAAGAGCTTGTCTCTAAAATCATCTATATTGTTCCTATTTATCACGCCTTCACTTGATAATATCGCTATATCGTGAAGAAGTTCATATAAAATTACCGCATCTATATCTCTCATAGTATTAAAATCAAAATATTTATAGAAATAAACTTTTGATTGTGGAGCATGTTCATCGGGAGAACATGTAATTCTAATATGTTCTATCATATTATTATCAAAAAAATCTTGGATTGATTGCCCTATTTTTCCACTACAGATTACTATATACTTATTTTTGTAAACTTCCATACCACATTCGAATAATAGCTTTGTAATTAAAAAACCCGCACTATAAAAAAGTTTTAGTTTATCATGATCTTCATTTGTTCCAAGTACTAGTACCTTTTTTTTTCTGCAGTACTCTAGGTCCAAATCTTCGTCTCTATATTCCCATGTCTCAAACATTAAAGGAATCACGGCTGTTGATTTCATAGAATCAATCATTTTTTTGTCGATTGGTCTGGCAAAACCCGAATTTGTTATTATATCACATTCCTTTATATATTCTGGCTTTTTGTCGTATATAACATTTATAATATTCGCTACGCCAAATAATTTTGCAGCGTCTAATGTTCTTTCTTTAACTACTTCTTTACTGCCGTATTTTGAATCTTTCGTTATTGCATAGACTTTTTCTGCACCGGCTAAAGCCACAATGATTGGTGTATAAAGGTAATTGCCGGTTGCAGATTCTGTAAAAACTGTTAATCCTCTTAAGTCTAATGCAAATTTATTTATGGAATTCATTATAATATCTTTTAATCGATTATCCAATAAAATTACCTCCGATAGCTATCTGACACCTCTCTTAGAGTTAAATTATCGATATCATTATTGTCTAAGTAATTTAAAAGATCAATAAACATATCTTCCGTACCTTTGTCCGAATTTCTATATTTTCTTAATATCGCGGGTTCTTGAAGGCAATTTTTTGCATTTACATAATCCGATACTTTCTGAGTATTGAGGAATATATGTATGGGATGAAAATTAAAAATCTTTAATCCATTTCTCTTAAGATCAAACTGATTTAAATCAAAATTTTTTGATTTTAAAAAGTGCGTATCGTCTTCAAAGAAAATAGGCAACTCTAAGATATTTTTTGCTATAAAAAAAGGCTCAATTATTTGACCTGGCAAAATGTAATTGCTATCATATTCCAAGCCAAATCCTTGATATATATTAAATAACCTACTGTGTATATACAATGAATGACTACGAGTTCCTTTTGCTTCGGGATACAAGGTCATCAATTCATGAATTGTCTTTTCATCTGTTTTATCTTTAGTAAAATTAGGATGAATTGCTAATTCGTGTTTTTTCATCTCTTTTACATTTATTCCATGTGTGCAGAAAAAAGTAATTTTGATTCTATATTCGCCGAGAATTGAAAGCATATACTTGATTACATCATCCGGAGCCCAGTCGATGTCGCTTGTAATTGCCACTATGTTGGATCCTTCTTTTCCCATTTATTCACCTTATATAATAACATGATCACCTTAAGTTGTAGTCAAACTGCGGCGGCGCACCCCGCAGCAGAGCTGCTGGGTATTCAAAATAATAAAAGCCCGATATCTTATCATGCGCCACAAAGGTTTGTGATATTCTCCGCAGAAGAATATCTAGAGTAATATCTATTAAATAGGATTGACATAGCGCGTTCTCTTTTTGAGTTGGAGTATATACACATCGAGCATCCATGACAGCTAAACATACAGACGCACCTCAATTGTACGCTATCGTTTTTGTGAAAATTTTTACTCGATTTTCGACCTCTTTTGCTTTGATCATAGCATCATTAAAGGATTTTCCCCTAACGACAAAGTAGCCTGACCTTTCAAGTTGAGTAGTTAATGGGTGGATAATATCTCCTAACTTTACATGAAGATGAACGTCAATTACATCCTCCATGGCTTTTACTTCTTCGATGCCTTTTATTTCAGTTATCTTGCCCGCAGGTGGAGTAAAGAATCTATATATTATTCCGTTTCTAAATCTTCCTTGGATATTTTGAGGTTTTTCATTTAATAAGATCCTAATAAATTCCTCCATCATATTGACACCACACATGTTCGGGACAATAACTGCGGGGATGTAACCAGCTCCACCACCTCTAGCTCCAAAATCTATTACCTTGATTTGATCGTTATGTGTTATTACTTCTAGGTGCGTTATCCAGTTTTTCAAATCAAGAGCATCTGAGACTTGCTGAGCAATATCGTTTATTTTACTGATTGTATCCTCAGGGAGCTGGGACGGATAATTTAAACTAGTTGCTAAACAATATGATTCTTTTATCCTCTCTTTATCTGAAATTGCTAATACGTGGTTTTTCCCATTGTGAATGATACTTTCAACCGTATGTTCCTCACCATCGATGAATTCTTCTAGTAGCATTCTACCATTTTGAGAACTTCTCTTTGCAAATATAAATGCGTCTTCTATTTCGTTAATATTATTTATTCTTTTAACTCCTCTACTACCTCCAAAACTGGTTGTAGGCTTGATTATTACCGGAAAGCCGATATCTCTTGATAGTCGATAACATTCATCTATATCTTCAATTATTCCTGTAGTCGGATATGGAATATTGTTCTTTCTAAATCTCTCATAATACAACTCTTTATTTGTTGCGGTATTTGCTTGCTCTGGAGACAGTCCAACTAATGCCATCTCTTCCGCTACATAGGCTGCAGTGGGAAGGCTTACGTCACCACCTGGCAAAATGCCATCAACTTTGTATTTCTTAGCGAGCTTTAGTGTTTCCTCTTTATTTACTACATCAACATTTTCACCGATATCGGCGATTTTCAATCCGGGCGCATTCATATTTTTATCTGTAGAAATTACCTTTAATCCCATTTTTTGAGCAGTTTCAATAATTCTTATTTGAGATTGTCCCGCTTGTAAGATCATCAAAGTTTTTTTAGTCGGCATCAAATCCTACCTCCTCAGTTTCTGGTACAAAAATGGCTTCATAGTCTAGCAGAAGCGTTGGTTATAGTTCAGCAAACCGATTGCTTCAGGAATCGTTTTTGTATTTTTTTAGGCATACGGTATCGTATGTGTTCCACTTAAGGCGGTCGATACAATCAAACCAGATATCCTCTTGCTCTTCAATCCAGGAGAGTTTTTGCAGAAAATCTTTGTTAATATTATCTGCAGGTATTATTACCACGCCGCTGTCGTCACAAACGGCAATAGCCCCATCATATCGTTCACGACGCTCGCTAGCTATAGATGGTTCGAGATCCTCCTCGTTCTCACGGTTGAAACATCCGATTGGTGTACCCCCATAAAACCAGATTGGCCAGTTTTCTTTCCTTAAGTGGGGGATGTCCCGAAGATAACCCTGGATGACAATTCCTGCAACTTGTTGGTATAGAATCAGATATTTTGAAACGAGGCTTCCAAATATTGCTCGGCTATTGCAATTGATGGGCTCAACAAGGAGTATCTCATCCTCCCTAACATCTCTGATCTGCCGATGAAACTCCCAATTGCTTTCGTTCAGCGCATATGTCCATCGGACGCGACCGGCGCGGAAGTGACCGAAATTTAGTGGAACCACTCCAGGAATGTTGCCGGTTTTATCGAGACAGTCGGCCACTTCGGTCGATGAGATTCTGTTCCGCTTGATCATATTGATTATCTGATCCGTATCGGTGTCGGATGTATTCATCGTTTTCAACTCTCGAATATTTTGTTAACAATAAGGCTAGTGGACTTTTGCATACCCCCAAATAGCCGCAAGATTCCATAATCGTCGCTTATATTGGTTGAAAGGTATTATCATGATTGATGTGAGCGTCGTGGTAAAGATATAGTGCATATTCATATGGCATATAATCCTGCCTAATGACAAACCGCCTTGTCAAAAATGATATTTTTTGTAAGAGCACACTTGGATCTGTGTGGAATGCTATTGGGTTCTGAAAGTCCGTCCAGCTTGTCATGAAGTCAACTGCAACCCCTTTCTTTGCAAGCCTGAGCATTTTATCCAGCGTCCGCATGATATAGGTCCAGTTGTCTTCCTTTGTTAGGCGAAAGTTGAAGATCCCTGAGGCAATGATGTAATCAAATTGCTTGTCAAAGGTTTGCTCATCGAAATCCCCAACAATAAGTTCTGCATTTGGATACCGCCTTTGTCCTTCTTTCAGAAGTTCTGCGACAAGGTCTATGCCAACATAGTGGACGGTTTGTCTCTGTGCTGTAAAAAACCCATATAGGTCACCAAATCCACAACCTACATCAAGCACGTCTTTTCCATGCAAGTCACCTACCCCAGATAAAATCGAGAATCGCAATGCTTGTCTTCCATACTTGCCCCAACCAAGTGTTTGCGGGCTGTAACCAAAGGTCTGATACCGTTCTCTATACCGTTGCTGAGTGATTCTGATGTCATCTTCGTTCATAGGCTGAATACCTCGTGTGCATTGTCGTGAAATATTCTCTCTCGTTTATCTTTGGGGAGATGATGTAAACTTCTTTTCCATAGGTCGGTGTATGCAGGCATCTCAATTTCTGGAAAGTCTGTTCCAAAGATGATCTTCCGATCCAGCTTGTCAAGAAGACGGCAAAAATCATGGAGCAGATACGTGTTGTCTGCCACCTTGCCGAAGTACGAGAGATCAAGGTATACATTCGAATTTGCTTTCGCGACGATATAGGCGTCGAGCAGACGTGGCCAACATGAGTGAGCAAGAACAAAGGTAATGTCA
>Ga0172381_10005897_pt1 | contig 12343 bp, 16 predicted proteins | sample Leawel6488metaG_FD_119754 | JGI IMG/M metagenome (GOLD analysis project Ga0172381, IMG submission 119754) | Leachate microbial communities from a municipal landfill in Southern Ontario, Canada - Leachate well 64-88 metaG | ecosystem: Engineered > Solid waste > Landfill > Unclassified | place...
ACGCCGGCGGCATCATGCGCGCCGGTGAGCAGTTGCACACCACGCCGCAAACCATTTCTGGCCAGATCAAGCTGCTGGAGGACTGGCTCGGGCGCAAGTTGTTTCGCAAGAGCGGACGCGGGTTGGAGCTGACCGAGCACGGTCGCCTGGCGCTGGGCTATGCCGACCAGATCTTCAGCCTGGGCAGTGAACTCGAAAGCAGCCTGCGCCAGGTACGCGGCGGCCAGCGGCGGCTGGATTTCAGGGTGGGGGTGGCCGATTCGTTGTCCAAATCCATCGCTTACCGGCTGCTGGAGCCGGCTTTTTCGATCGATGAGCCGGTCAAGATGCTGTGCAGCGAGGGCAGCTTTGACGACCTGCTGGCGCAACTGGCGCTGCACCGGCTTGACCTGGTGATTGCCGACGAACCCGTGCCCCGGCGCGTCAGCGTCAAGGCCTACAGCCACGCGCTGGGCAGCAGCGTGATGAGCTTTTTTGCCGCGCCGGGCCTGATGTCGCGCATTGCGGGCCAGTTCCCCGCCTGCCTGGATGGCGTGCCCATGCTGGTGCCAAGCGCCACGGCCTCGGTGCGGCTGCAGCTTGAAGGCTGGTTTGCCCGTCACCAGATTGCGCCCGTGGTGGTGGGCGAGTTTGACGACGCCGCGCTGATGAAAGCCTTTGGCCGCGAAGGCCAGGGCGTGTTCATGGCCCCGCGCGTGCTCGAAATTGAGACCTGTGCCCAGTTTGGCGTCAAGGTGATCGGCCAAACCGCCGAACTGGTGGAAGAGTTTTACGCGATATCGATCGAGCGGCGCATCAGCCACCCCTGCGTGCTGGCCATCACCGATGCGGCGCGCGGCCAGCTCTTCGGGTCGTGAATCGCGCGGTTTAAACCTAGAAACGGCAGGTGCATAGCGCTCTCACCCACAAGGTGAATGCCATCGAAGCCATCAAGCGTTGATTTCATGCGGCCTGGCAAGGGATACAAAGCGGTCAACTGCCGTTTCTAGGTTAAAAGCGCTCGCCCTCGTGCAGATAGCGCCATTGGCCTTCGGGCAGGCCCGCCAGCGCCACCCGGCCCACGCGCTGGCGCTTGATGCCCTGGATGCGCAGGCCCACGCGCTCGCACAGGTAGGCGATCAGCCCAGGGTGCGCACCCTTCAAGGCAAAACGCAGCCGCGTGGACGTGCTTGAGGTGCTGTTGATGCTGACCTTGACCGGCGGCAGCGGCTGGCCGTCGCTGCTCAGGCCGGCGTTCAGGCGCTGCAGCACCTCGGGCGCGACCTCGCCGGCCACCTCCACCACCAGCTCCTGCTCCAGGATGGCCGCGTCTTCGGTGAGCTTGCGCAGCACGCGCCAGTCTTGTGTGAACACCACCAGGCCGCTGGCAGCCGTTTCCAGCGGCACGCAGGCACTGAGCTTGGCAAAGTGGTGCTTGAGCAAGCGCACGCCCGAGGCATCCTGCGCCCAGTGCTTGGCTACCAGCAGCAGCTGGTGCGCGGGCTTGACGCGCTTGTTCGCCTCGCCCGGCATCGCCATGGTTTCATAACCGGGCGGCTTGTGCAGCAGCAGCGTGACATCGGTGAGCGCCATCAGGCTGGCGTGCGGGTCCACCACCACGGTCTGGTCGCTCACCCGCGCCATCGGTTCCTCGACCACTTTGCCGTTCACGCTGACCCAGCCGCCCTCGATGTACTGCTCGGCCTCGCGGCGCGAGCAACGCATCAGGTGCGCCACCTGCTTGGACAGGCGCTCGCCGTCCTGGGTGAGCGGTTTGGCAGCGGGTGCGGGGTTTTTGGGTTTGATCATTGACGGCAATGGTAACCGTCGCAAGCGCAGCCTTGGCCGTGCGGCCTACCCATTCCAGTTCAAGGTCTTGATGCGCGCCACATGCGCCATCAGCGAGCGCTTGGCCACCGGCCACATGCGCTGCGGCACGTCGGCATAAACCAGCGCCAGCCAGTCGTCCGGCGTGCCGTCGGGCTGCGCCTGCATGGCGGCCATGACCTTGGCCTCGCGCTGCAGGCGGTGCGCCTTGAGCCTGGCGATGGCAGCCTGTGCCTCGTCATCCGGCCCGCCGATGACATAACCGTGGGCGGGCAGGATGTACTTGAGCTGGTACTCAGTGCAAGCCTCGTGCAGCAGGTCCAGCGAATTCAGGTAGTCGCTCATGTCGCCATCGGGCGGGTCGACCACCGTGGTGCTGCCATTCAAAATGTGGTCGCCGCTGAACAGCAAGCCGTCTTCCAGCAGCACCAGGCACAGGTGGTTGGCGGCGTGGCCGGGGGTGTGAATGACTTGCAGCGTGTGGTGGGTGTCAGACAGCCATCGGCCCGAGGGCGGGCCTCCCACAAGGGCGGGGACATCTTGTAGGAGCGGCGCCCTCGCCGCGATGGGACGGGCCTCGGCATCGGCCCCCTGTGGGAGCGGCGCCCTCGCCGCGATGGAGGTCTTGCCGAGCACCAAAATCTCGCCGTTTTGCAATACCCTGTCCGGCACAAACACGCTGTTCGCACGCGCCGTGTCTTTGCTTGCCAGCCCCAAAATGGGCGGCACCGTGTGGCACATGGCCTGCAGCGGCCTGGCGCCGGGGGCGTGGTCGGGGTGCGAATGGGTGCAGACAATCAGGCGGATGTCGCCGCCCGCCGCGCGCCAGAGTTTTTCCAGATGCTCATCGTCCGCCGGCCCGGGGTCGATGGCGATATAGCCGGTGTCGGGGTCGCCCACCAGGTAGCTGTTGGTGCCGGGGCCGGTCATGGCGCCGGGGTTGGGCGCGGTCAGGCGCAACACGTTTTTGAGCAGCGGCACGGGCTGCTCGCTTTGCCAGTCCAGCGGGTGCGCGATTTGCCCGTCCGGGCAGACCAGCGCCAGCTCTCCGTAGGCCGACTCATGCTCCGTGTGGCGCTGCTCGCGCCCGGCCAGCAGCCCGGTGCGCGGGCAACTGGTCCACAGCGGTTCTTCCGACACCGCACAGGCCTGCAGCACGGCATCGACCGTGGCCAGGTCTTGCAGGCGCTGCAGCGTGATGATGGTCGGGAAAATCATGAAAAAACTGCCGGCCTGGTGCCGTGCCAGCGCGTCACCAGGGCGCACCCACACCGGCTCGAACTGCTCGGTCTCGTCGGCCACCGGCGTTTGCCCGGGCGGCACGCGCGCCACCAGAAAACCCACATCGAAGCGTTTGGGCGAGTCGCGGTCGGTGATCCAGCGCGCCAGCACATGCATGTCGCTGGCCGCCAGCGTCAGGCCGCGCGCCGCGCATTGCGCGCCAAAGTCGCCTTGCCGGTCCATCGCGTCAATCTCGGCCTGCGTGGCCCAACGGCCATCCGCATGGCGCGCCAGCAGCACGCCCAGCTCTTCAAAACTCTCGCGAATCGCGGCAATGGCCTGCGTCAGCGCCGGCGCGCTTTGCGTGGCGCGGCGCTGCGCCAGGGCGTGGCAACAGGCGTCCGCCGCATCGATGCCGCCCCCCGGAAACACATAGGCTCCCGGCACAAAACTCGCCTTGCTGGAGCGCCGCGTCATCAGCACCTCCAGCCCGCCCGGCGTGTCGCGCAGCAGCAGCACGGTGGCGGCGGCGCGGGTGGGTGCGGGTAGGCGGGCAGGGTGCAGGAGTTGGGAGGGGCGGGGCATGGGTAGAGGATAACAGGCTGGATGATTTGCATCCCCGGAGAGTGCCATTTGCGAACCAGTTCATGTGTCGAGTTCAAGACTGCGCAGCCATTCAGCGAATGCGTCATCCTGAATCTGATAGTCACCATAGTCGAGCTTGGCCACTAAATTCTCCTCCTGGAGGCGGCGCAGCGAGTGCTGAGGCGTATTCTTGTTGACCGGCTTATCCAAACCGAGTGCGCTGCCCAGGCGCATACGAGCTGGCTCGGAATGCAGTTCTGTGACGCCTTGGGCGAGCAGCTTCAGAACCTCTTGGTCCGCAGGCAACAGTTTCTTCCAAACGTCGTTGAAGTTGGCCCCGTTGAATACATGCATTTGCGTGTCCTCAAGCGCAGCCTGCGCTCCAAGCTCAGCGTAGGCCAGGTAGCGATTCAGGTAGCGGCGAAAGAACTCGGGCGTGTTGTGCAAAGCCACGAAGGCGGCTAAAGCGTCTTCGTCAGTCAGCGGGTAGCGCGATAGCTGGTTCACTTTGCTGACCATGGCCTTGACGAATTCAATACCGAGCAGCTCAAAAGGTTCGAGCGGTGCCCAGTTGTAGAACGGTTCCGTAGAGCGTCCAAACATGCGCCTGAGTGTGGGCCAGTACCTGTGCCTCATCCAGCACCAGCAGCATGCGTTTGCCAGGCTGGTCAAAACCACGCAGTAGTTCGCTCAACAAAGGACCCGCGACAGCGGGGTCATCGGCCAACTCCGCTTCAAGCGACCCTTCAGCCAGACCCGGAACCTTGCCCGAGGCCTTGACTTTTTTCAGTGGTGTGTTGAGCCGCTTGACCAATTTGAACAGACCCTTTGGTTCCATGGCTCGGCTGAGAGCGGAAACAAGCGATGGTGTCGGGTGTGTGCGAGCATCCCGCAAGTTCAAATACGCCGTCAGGTAACCTTCGGCCCGAGCCGCAGGAATAAGGAGCAACTGCAACAACAGCCTTGCATGCATGAATACCCAGGTCGATTGTCATACCAGTTGGCACGCAGTATTATCCAGACATGAACACTTTGACCATCAAAATCCCGGAAACGCTGGAGCAGGACTTGATCCGGCTGAGCAAACAAGCGCACATCAGTAAATCCGAGCTGGTGCGCCAGGCGCTTCAGGCATTCCTTGCCCGGGGCCAAAGCGCAGTGCCTTTTGTTTCTGCACTGGACCAGGCGGGTGATCTGGTGGGATGCTTTAGCGGCGGACCAACCGATCTATCAACCAACCCCGAGCATCTGAGCGGATTTGGCAGCGTATGAGTAGCCACCTGATCCTTGACACCGGGCCTTGGGTTGCCTTGCACTGCAGCGGTGACCGCCACCATGCCTGGGCCAAGACGCAGTTTGCGCAATACCCGGCGCCGTTTTTGACCTGTGAAGCCGTGGTGGCAGAGACCTGCTTCCTGCTGGCCCGTGCCGGGTTCGATCCATCGCGCGCACTGGCGCTTGTGGAGCGCGGCGTGGTGCGTGTCGCCATGTCATTGGCTGAGCAGGTCGGCACGGTGCGCGCCTTGTTTGACCGATACGACAACGTTCCAGCCTCTTTGGCAGATGCCTGCCTGGTACGCATGTCCGAGCTGTATGACCCCTGCAGGGTCGTCACATTGGACCGTGACTTTACGGTGTACCGCCGCCATGGGCGCAAGGTGATCCCCGTATTGATGCCGTCGTAGACCCGGCCTAAAAGTGGTGATTGATCCCTTGCTCCACATTTCATGAGAGCCTTGTCCTTGCCTGGAAAGAAAAAAGCCACGCTGCTTGAGCATAGCCATGACCGCTTGGTAGTCCCCACACCCGGCGCAGGCCACTTCAGGCAAACGGATTGATGATGCGAACACCGGCCATGATATCAACCGCATTCATACCCGTGCATCAAAGACTGGAGACCATAGGCGTGTTCATACGTATATTTATATGTATGATGACGCCTCTGAAATTCACGTTATTTCCATGCGCGAGGCTGAAAACCATGAAACACGAAAATTCTTCTCAAATCTCTGACACCCCCCGCCTTCGGGTTGGACTTAAGGATGTCACGCAGCCAGAGTTTTCCGAGGCTCTGACAAAGCAAATGGGAAAACACAAAATCACCATCATGCTCGACGATGCCGTGGTGCAAGCCTACAAGGCGCGGGCCGGTGGGCGTGGGTATCAGACGCTGATAAACGAAACATTGCGCAGGGGCTTACATGCCGATGCGGTCAAGGAGGCGCTGCGCGAGGTTATCCGCGAGGAACGAGCTGCGATCTAAATCGTTGCTTTAACTGCGCCAGCGTCAAAAATCCAGCATCAACTCAGCGCTGCCAGTGCCGCCTCCGGAGCCTTGTCCAGCACCTTGAGCAGCGCCTTGGCCGCACCGGTGGGGCTGCGTTTGCCTTGTTCCCAATTGCGGATGGTGTCGATGGACACGTCGATGCGACGCGAAAACTCGGCTTGGCTCAGCCCCAAGCGCTTGCGCACCCGGCGCGCATATCTGGCCGCATCCTGCATGGCCTCGGCTTCATCTTCCGCGATGTGCCGGGCGATGTCTTCCTCTGTGGTGGCATCGAAACCTATTGGGTCGAACCACCCGGTAACCAGAGTTGAGGGATCATTCGGATCAATTCTCTTTCGTACTAGCTTCATAGCGTTTGATCTCCCGTTGGTTGGCCTTGCGAGCCGAGATGATGCGAGCGATGTTCTGTCGTGGTGTGTAGACGACCACATACAAACGATCCCCGATCTTGCCTGTCAACCGATAACGCGTTTCACCATAGTCGCGTCGTGTGTCAACTTCAACAATTCGATTGAGATCGTAGAAGGCACGCGCTGCGTGGTCGAAATTGAATCGGCGCGCTTTTGCACAGGCCTCGCTCTTGACTTCATCCCATTCAAATTCCATGCGCGAAGTGTAGTCCTTTGGGCTATCCATGGCAAATTCAGGGTTTAAGCGAGCCAGCCCGCTCTTGGCAACACGGCATGTACCCGCGCGGCGCAGGCCCCGTCAGGCAAACGGATTGATGATGCGAACCCCGGTCATGGTTTCACCGGCATTCATATCCTCGCTGAACAGCATGCTGCAACCCGCCAGCTGGGCGCTGGCCATGATGAGTGCATCATAAAAAGCCACACTGCGCGTCTGGTGCAGGTCCAGTCCGGCACGAATCACGGCCGGCGTCACCTGAACCACTTCAAACTGCTCATACAAGTCAAGCTGCGCGCGAATGTGCCGGGCGGGCAGCTTGAGCCTTTTAAGCGCCACGTTGCAGTACTCCTGCAGCACCTGCGTGGACAAAACACCGTCGGTACTTTCAAAAAGTTGTTTAAGCAGCGCCAGCGCCGCACGCTGCTTGGCCGGTGCATCGCTCGCCTCGGCATAAATCAGCACATGGGTGTCGATGAAACTTCTTGCAGCCATCGGCTTAGCGCTCGTTGGCTTCATCACGATTGAACTGCCAGCCATCCAGTTTGGCGCTCGACTGCAAACAGCGCTGTTCAAACTGGTCCCAGCTTTGGCCGCGGCGGGCGCTGCCTGCCAACTGCTCCAGATAGTCGCGCACCACCTGATTAAGACTCTTGCCCAGCTTCTTGGCAGCCTCGCGCGCGCGGGCCGCGACTTGCTCGTCAACAGAAAGTGTGATGTTCATGGTGTGTATGTGTGAATAGTGTGCACGTATTATGTGCATAAAATCTGGACTCGTCAAACACTTGCCGGGTCGTCACATTGAACAGTGACTTTACGGTAGCCGCGCGAAAGCCGGGATGTTGCGTGAAATAACATGGTCTTCTTCCAGCTGCTGCCAGTCCCGGGGGTTGGGCAGCAACACCTCTTGACCATGAACGCGGGCATCTTTGAGCTTGAATACCGGTTTGGGCTGATTCGATGCCTCGCTCAAAATACGGCGCAAGCCCTCTTCAATCAAGGCGCGCAAGGTGGTCTGGCGACTGTGAGCCACCTCTTTTCGCTACACATATGAGCACCCACATTAGTCTATATGGGTGTACTGATAGCCTATCAATGAAGCCATGTCTTGAGGCAATGCCGCCGCACCCATTGGTTTCTTGACAAAACTAAAATCCAATTTTATTATTGGCAATAATGTACCAGCCTCGCCAACTCGCCCCCGTCTTGCAGCAAGCCCTGTTGGGCTTTCCAGCCGTTCTGATCACCGGGCCGCGCCAGTCGGGTAAAACCACTTTTCTCAAACACGAGGCGCCGGCGCAGGTTCACTACGTCAGTTTTGACGACCCCTTTGAACGGGAATTTGCATCGGTTGACCCTGCTGGTTTTTTAGGCAGATTTGGCAAGCAGCCGGTCATTCTGGACGAAATCCAGTACGTGCCTCAACTGCTGTCGCAACTGAAGCTGCGCATCGATCAAGACCCAAGCCGTTGCGGCCGCTGGCTATTGACGGGGTCACAGCAGTTTGGCTTGATGCGTGATGTCAGCGAGTCACTGGCTGGCCGTGTGGCTGTGCTTGAACTGCCACCCTTCTCGCACCTGGAATACCCGCGGCCCACGCTGGACGATGTGGTGTGGAACGGCGGCTACCCTGTGGTGGCGCTGAATCCCGAGCGGCGCGATAGGTGGCTGCGCAGCTACGTGGCCACTTACATTGAGCGCGACGTGCGCCAGATACGCAATATTCCGGACCTGCGGGTGTTCAACCAGTTTCTTAATTTGGCCGCCGCCCGGCACGGCCAGGAGTTTCATGCCGCCGACCTGTCGCGTGAATTGGGCATCACGCAGCCCACCGTCAAATCCTGGGGCGGCGTGCTTGAAGCCTCTTACATGGCGCATTTTTTACCCCCGTGGTTTCGCAACTATGGCAAGCGCGTCGTCAAAACGCCCAAGCTTTACTTTTTCGACTCGGCCCTTGTCAATTTGCTCACCCGCCAGCCAGACCCCGGCGCAGCGCTGGCCGGCCCGATGGGCGGCGCGCTGCTCGAAGGCTGGGTGGTGACCGAGGCCGTCAAGGCATTCATGGCACTGGGGCGCAAACCAGACCTTTACTTCTGGCGCTCGCATGACGGCCTTGAAGTGGACTTGCTGATCGTCATCAACGGCAAGTTGCAACCCGTTGAGATCAAGTTGACAGCCACACCCGGCGCAGGCCACCTGGCCCCCATCAACCGGTTTATCGCCATCGCTGGCCAAGAGGCCTGCCCGCAAGGCCTCCTGGTTTGCCGCACCGACACCGAAAGGCCGCTCCCCAACGGCCACCTCGCGCTGCCGTGGCATGCCTTTGCGCCATGGCTGCGCGCACGGCTGGCGGCTTGAAGGCGTTGCGACTTCTTGAAGCCTATCAATCAGTGCAAGTCGCCAACTTAAGCGCTTTGAAATCTGATATCGCCTTGGGCTTGGCTGATGTTCAGGCAGGGCGTGTTTCTGCACTTGACGTGGCTGCCCTCCAGGCGCAAGGGCGTGCTGCCTTGCAGGCAAGAACCGCCAAGAAATGACATCGGTGCCCTGCACAAAGCAGACCCCAGCTTTCGGGTCATGCCTGAGCAAAAGCAAACGGCGATCAACGCCACTGGTTTTGAGATCGATGTCATTCGCAGAATGACAATCGATGCAGACCCACATCCATTCAAGATGAGCGATTTTGAGGATGATCTTTGGGCCGTGCAAATCAGCGACGGCAACAAAATGCTCGGGTCCAGACGATTCAGCCAGGTCGTCGTTTCAGAAACGGGGCACATGGCCGTGATGGATACGATGTCGCCAACCCTGTTTGTCGCGCTGAAAAAAAGACTGTCCAAATCCATGCGAACACCGGCCATGGTTTCGCCCGCATTCATATCCCCTTAGCGCCAACGCCTTGAAACCGGAGACTTGGCCAGCTCAGTGAAACAGGGGCCCGCTCGCATGGCTTTGCCGTAGACGCTCCAAATAGCCTTGGGCACTTTCTGTTCTGTCGCGAACGTCTCCCACGCCTCCACGGCGGCAAAAACCTCCGCCACAGTGTTGCGCCAATCTTTGATTTGCATGTCGCGCGCGACCTTGGCGATCGCCTCCAGTCGTGGGAGGCCTTCCCCGCTTATGGAAGTCGTGTGCTGTCCCCCCATGCCGGCGCTAAAAGTTAAATCGAACGCCTTGGTCATGGCCCATCCACGCGCGTGGCGGACGAACGCAAAATTTTTCACATGGTCGTCCTTGTTATGCGCCAGGACATTGAAGACCATCAGGCGAAAGGCCTTTTCGACCTCGCGCGCGTCTTTTGTGGCCATGAGCGTCGCCTTGAGTAAATCGCCATAGTCCATGCTCGGCATCCGGTGCGACGCTTCGAGCATGCCCCCAAGCGAGACCACGTGCTTTTTGACGTTGCCCTCCCGGTCGAAGCGTTGGACAGCGAAGAAGTCCTCGCGTTTTCCGCGCACCTTGACTGAAATCAGCCTCGTGGGTGGCATGTCGACCATGGCCGCGTCGGCCATGCGGGCGTAGGCCTGCTCGATCCGGCCCATGGAAGGCGGATCCGCGTCGCGGGCCCGGAACTTGACGATCCAATGGTCGAAGTTTTCGGGAATGGAGCCGAACCCGGACATGCATTTGTCGGTGCCTCTTTCGATTGCGACGGTGACCTTGGGGCGCGCGCCGCCAGGCGATCCGCCATGGACGTAAAGGGCCGCCAAGACATCGTCGGCGGATCCTTCTTGGAACAGCAAGGCGCTTTCGGCCAAGCTTTCCAGTGACACTGCAGTATCTGCCTGGCCACGCGCCATCGCCGGACGAAATTCCAGGGCGCCCATGGCGCGGCTTCCGATGTATGCGAGACGGTCCAGCGGCTCGATGGCATGCCGCTCCCAATCCCAAGATTTTTTCAGAGCCCTGTCCATGAGCAAGAGGCCCCAGCCATCTGGCAACGCGTCGTTGAAGACGCCGTGCAGTCCTTCGAAAACCTTGCTCAATGGCTTGAAGGCCCCCGCCCTCAGATTGAAGGGCGGAAATGGGGATAGGGCGTAGCCTGATTTGATCCACTCGGGATCGTATTCAAACCAGATGGAGCCGCGCTCGTTTGGGTCTTTGGCGAGGCGCCCGACGGTCCGTCCATCCATGAGGACGTCGAGAAGCGTGGCGTGTTTGGCTTTGGATCTCATCCCCTGCCCCTGATTCGTCGCTTCTTGGCGATCTCATCGATCGACACCGCCTCGCGCGCAGCGAACAGCGCTCCGAAGTCGTCCATGCAACCAAGGGCTGCGGCAATCTGCAGCAGGGATGAGAATGAGATGGCGCCCGTGCCCTCGAACCGCTTTAACGAGGCCTCCGACACGCCGGCCCGCTCAGCCAGGCTCCTTTGCGACAGGTTTTGGGCCAATCGCATCGCCTTGGCGCGCTTGGCGACATCGGCAGACATGTTCGATGGGCTTATAAGAGATAACATATGAGCTGTAAAGTCATTGAATGTGAATTAACGGATCATCTATTGTCTTTTATGTGGCCTTCAAAGTCAATTGAAATGGCGGTTGGCGTTAAGGAGATACCACGGCTAAGCCCGGCCCGCGCCCGTCCCGCGCTTGGGCAATACGGCCTGCAACGGCGCGGAGGGTGACAAAAATGTCAATGATTCGGACGCGGTTTACGCAATATGTCATTTTTCAGGGCCAGTACCCCTCAAATCAAGCCATCTACAGCTTGTTTGAACGTGAGCAGCGCTGGCACGCAATGTGCGGGCTTTGGCCGGGTGTTCAGTTGGTAGTTTTTTTAACCTGAAGGAGTAAGTATGAAACGTTCTATGCAAAAGGGTTTTACCCTGATCGAGTTGATGATCGTGGTGGCGATCATTGGTATTTTGGCGGCTGTGGCGCTGCCGGCTTATCAGGATTACACCATCAAGGCAAAAGTTCAGGAAGCAGTCAGTCTGTCGTCGCCAGCCAGAACCTTAATGGGCGTGAAGTGTAGTGAAGCCAGCTTAGCGACGGTTCTAGACAACTCGACACAGGCTGGAGCCGATGCTCTGGGGCTGCCCCTTGATACGGCTATTACCGGGACCTACACAACCAAAGTTACTGCAGCCACGGTAAGTGCAACCAGCGCTACCGTTACGCTCACAATGAAGCAAATCGGTGGCGCAACTGCTGCTGGAGATACCAAAGGAGTTTTTGTAGGTGACACCATCATTTACACGGGAACTTGTGGCGCGTCAGGTATGACTTGGGCACTCTCCGGAACTACGAACACAAAGTTTATGCCTAAGGTCTGATTTGAAACAAACGGGGTCAGGTCTTGCATTCGAGCATCGTTTAGAAACAAACGGGGTCAGGTCTTGCATTCCAGCATCGCTTAGGTTTGCAAGTCCTGACCTTTTTCTGTGGGCTGTCCAGGGTCCTGTATGTCGGTCAAACAGGGTCCCGGAAACAAACGGGGTCATAGGAAACAAACGGGGTCAGGTCTTGCATTCCAGCATCGCTTAGGTTTGCAAGTCCTGGCCTTTTTCTGTGGGCTGTCCAGAGTCCTGTATGTCGGTCAAATGGAGGAAACAAACGGGGTCAGGTCTTGCATTCCAGCATCGCTTAGGTTTGCAAGTCCTGTCCTTTTTCTGTGGGCTGTCCAGTGTCCTGTATGTCGGTCAAATGGAGCAGGACGCTGTGCTCAGGCTGATCTGTTTTTCAATTCAGCGTGAGTCCTGATGGTGATTTCTTTTTCAGCCCATGTAAGCAGCGAGCCGATGAGTCGACCAGCAGCCTCACCAGATATCAGGTGGATAGCCTCGTCGTCGTAACGAAACTCAACAGCGTAGGG
>Ga0172381_10005898_pt1 | contig 12343 bp, 9 predicted proteins | sample Leawel6488metaG_FD_119754 | JGI IMG/M metagenome (GOLD analysis project Ga0172381, IMG submission 119754) | Leachate microbial communities from a municipal landfill in Southern Ontario, Canada - Leachate well 64-88 metaG | ecosystem: Engineered > Solid waste > Landfill > Unclassified | place...
ACGCTGTCGGGCAATCCCTTGAGTTTGACATCCATCTGAATGGCCGTGATGCCCTTCTCGGTGCCGCCGACTTTGAAATCCATGTCTCCGCCGAAGTCCTCTTCATCCTGCAGATCGGAGAGAATCACGTACTTGCCCTTCTCCTCGTCCGAAATGAGCCCGAGCGCGATACCGGCAACCGGAGCCGAAATGGGAACGCCTGCCGCCATGAGCGCGAGCGTCGAACCGCAGGTAGCAGCCATCGAGGAGGAACCGTTCGATTCCAGAATCTCGGTGACCGTGCGGATGGTGTAGGGGAAATTCTCTTCGGTCGGGAGCACCGGCTCGAGCGCGCGCTGCGCCAGATTGCCGTGGCCGATCTCGCGGTTGCCCACCATGAGACGATTAGAGGTCTCGCCCACCGAGAACGGCGGGAAGTTGTAGTGGTGCATGTAGCGCATCTTCCGTTCGCCCTCCATGCCCTCGACAATCTGTTTGTCGCCGGGCGCGCCGAGCGTGGTCGTGGTCAGACCCTGCGTTTCGCCGCGCTGAAAGAGCGCGGAACCGTGCACGAAGTTCGGCAACGGATCGAGTGTGACGGTGATCGGCCGGATTTCGTTCACCTTACGGCTGCTCATGCGGATCCCCTCCTCGAGGATCAGGCGGCGCACTTCGCCCTTGATGATCTTGTCCATGATTTCGGAGGCATGCGCATAGAGCTCAATGAGTTCTTCCTTCTCCCCTGCGGGGCCGAATTTCTCCTGAAGCTTTTCGGCAGCACCTTGCATGAATGTATTGAAGATCGCGCGGCGATCAAGCTTCTTCAAAGGGTCTTTGATAGCTTTGGTAACCGTGGAAAGTGCCCATTCCTTGAGGAAGACGTAGGCCTCTTTGTGCTCATAGGGCGGCGCGATTTCAAATTTCTTCTTGCCCTCCTTCTTCTCAAGATCCGCAAAGAATGCGGCGATCTTCTGCGCCCACTTCTTGCCGAACTGGATGGCACGCAAAATCTCGGCCTCAGGCACCTGATTGGCTCCCGCCTCGATCATCACCACGCGATCCGTCGACGCCGTGACGAACATATCGAGATCGCTCTTGGTTCGTGCTTCGCGTGTCGGGTTGAGCACCAGCTCGCCGCCGATGAGCCCCACGCGCACCGTGCCGAGCGGACCCGCCGCGGGACAGTCAGAGAGCGCCACGGCCAGATTGGCCGCGTTCGCCGCCGCGACGTCATACTCCTGCTCGTTGTCGTACGAGAGCACCGTGCAGAACACCTGGATGTCGTTTCTGATGTGCTTCGGAAGCATGGGACGAAGCCCGCGATCGACGACTCTGCCAAGCAATACGAACTGATCGGCCGGTCGGCCTTCGCGCTTGCGGAAACGGCTGCCGCCGATGCGTCCGCCGGCGTAGTACTTCTCCTGAAAGACAACCTGCAGCGGCAGGAAATCGACGCCCACGCGCGGCTTTGCGCTCACGGTGACGTTACTCATTGCAACAGTGCCGCCCATCTGGCAGAGCACGGTGGCATTGGCCTGCGTGCCGATGAGACCGGTCGAGAATTTCATCTCGAGGTCACCGAGCATCAGGGTGAAATCCTTCTGCACACTGGCAGAGGGGGGACGGGAGAGAATAGGCATACGAGAAAGGGGGAAAGAGGTAGAGACACGACGGTGTCGCGTCCGTTCTCCTTCCAACAAGCTCAGATCCGCTGTGTGTGTGGATTCACGCGGGAAGGCGTTCTAAACGCACTCCAGTGTAAACCCAACACAGAGGAGGAAGAGGACCCGTGGAAGGAAAGAGCGTGGCTATTGTACGCCCTCTGAACCAGAGAGAAAGAGTGAAAGCCTCTTTCTCCGAAGGAAGAAGAATCCGATCAGACAGTGACCTTCGCCTCTTTCCCGAAGATCACTTGGAATAATGCCGCCTTTTCCGCGGCACTCCAACCCGCATACGCTTCCGCAAACGCCTTAGGAGTCCTTCCCTCAAAGAGATCTCCGAAAGAATCATCGAGACTACGAAGTTTCCATGATAATTGGCCAGCTTGAGCTGCATTCTCAATCTGTGGAAGAAATACTTCGATAAAGCGTTCCCTCACCTTTGCAGAAACCTGACCAGCACGCACTTTGATTTCTTCGATGATTGCCTGGTCATGTAGACGCTCGAGTAGGGTCCGCTGATCGCCCTCTTTTCTTTCGGGGAGCGAGGGCTGTGGATTGGAAGTTTCTTCGGACATAGCGGGTGGGGAAAAGGTGTAAGCCTAGCATAAATGCATCGTAGCAAGCGGTTTTTTTGGTTTTTTTGGGGATAAAAAAGCCCCGCACTTTTGCTGCGCAAGAGTGCGGGGCAGGGGCTGCAAATTCATCTTTCATTTGAATGCATACCGAAGTCACCTTTTTCCACGATGCAATAAATCATCCAGAATTTCCTCTGCGGATCGGCTGTCTCCGAGCTCATTTTGAAAATGAGCGGATGGATTGATGTTCCCGCCCACACCTGGGCGCGGGGCAAGGTCCCTCACATTCACCAACGGCTCAAGTTTCTGGATCATTTCCGGAGTTTCCCGGCTCGTAATAATCAACTCTGTCTCCGGCAGAAATATTCTCAGGAGTGCGTGGTAGTACACGTATGACCGGTCGTCGAGCAGATTGGGAGTGGTAAAAGCAGAATCTTCCACGTGTTGATGACGCGGTATGGAAAGACTTTTGGGATATCTGCCAAACATCTGCTTGATACGATCCGCATGCTGCACGAGAGAAGTAATCTCAAAATCATGTCCTGCAGTATTGAGACCCATCAGTGTCCCGATACCGACATCGGAGAAGCCGGCCTGCAGTGCGCGCTCCTGCGCAGTCAGCCTGTCATGAAATGCACTCTTCGGACCGGTGACGTGATACTTCGCGTAGAGTACCGGATCGTACGTTTCCTGGAAGATGCGATACTGCAGGTGCACTGCCGGATCCGCCGCCGCTACGATCTTTTCAAAATCCTCCGGTGTCTGTGGCGCGATGTTCAGCGTGACACATTGCAGGGGAGATCTGTACTTCTCGTTCACCGTACGCAACACGCGAAGGGCCTCGCAACACTGTTGCACCGCATGCGGGTGATCTCCCGCGAGGATGCAGAATTCCTCCGGCCGATGCCGCAACACCGCAGAAAAATCTTTCGCCATCTGCTCTGGAGTCAACGCGGATCGCTGATGAATGGAAGACGCCCGATGGCCGCAGTACAGACAATCGTTCACACACTCGTCAGAGAGGTAACTGACACCGTAGAGTTTCAGTTTGTCTCCGGACACGAGACGATTGACGCGGGAAGCGCTCTCAACGACTGTGTCGAAATAGCGTTCCCTCTGAGAAAGAAGTTCCCGGAGCATCTGTGTTCTTTCGCTGTGCGGAATGGCATTCCTCCTCAACATATCCGCAGAGGAGATTTTATTGATCCTCATCATTTCCGTTGTCTTTCCCTCCTTTCTCCCGAGATCAGATTGCATCTCGATCCCCCGCACAAAGTCTCCGCCCTCATAGGGGCTGCGCTCCCCTTCGCGCTGGAAGAACGCATCAGCCACCCCGAGAATGCCCATGAACGATGCATCCGCTCTCTTGAGCGGTATGAACCGATCGCGCTCAAAGCGGCGCACGTCCCCTTCTCCGCCATGGGGATAGCGCTGCTGCCCGTTCAAATCAACCGTCAACACATCCAAGAGATCTTTTCTGAAGAGTTGCATCAGTAATGGAAAAAGTTCACCGAGGACCGGACCGAAATTTGGCGCTTTGGCATGAAAGTCGAGGAGATCCTTCCCGATATACGTATTCCTCCCCTGCGCGTCTTTCGGTGTTTTCTCGAACACGGAAATATCGGCCATGTATTGCATCGCCTCACCCTTGACCAACACGGCAGCCAGATCCTGCCGTATATGACATGCCACGTAATGGAGAAGATCGGCACCATGCAACAGAACATTGTTTGCTTTCCGGATACGTCCCGATGGATCGAATTCCATTGGTGGTTCCCCCGGCAGTGTGAATACGCCGTAGCCTTGCGGATCCTCATAGATTGTTCCTCCAAGGCGAGGAAGGATGTTTCGAACGACAGGAACGGAATCTCTGCTCTCGTAATCCGATGCAAAGGAAGCGATCCGATACACTCCGCCACCTCCCGTGAGTTCAGCAAGTTTGGCATCCTTGAGCCGATCGGAAGCAGGGGTGAGTAAACGGGCGGCATCGCGCTTCGGTGGAATTTTCTCTTGTCCTGTCACGACCAGCCGCATCATCTGAACCAAAACATCGAATCTCTTCTGTACATCATTTTTGTTACCTCTGGCATCGAGATAAAAAGATCGGGCCGGAGAGGGAAAATAGTGTTCCATGGGAATAATGAGGGAAATTATGAAAGCAGCCGCGTGAGCGCCTCGCCAAGAATCTGCAAGCCATTTTTGGTCAGTACGGACTCCGGGTGGAACTGGAAACTCGCAAACTGATCGCTCCGCAGCGCGTGGACACGGCCAGATCTTTCGTCGTGGGATATCTGAACTCCGGGGATCTCCTCAGCCTTTTGTGCGGAAAACGTATTGTAGAAACCGACGCGCTGTTGCTCGCCGAACAGATCAATTTCTTTTTGGACTCCCTGCGAGGGCGTCTCCTGCTGCTCTACCTCCATACCCAATTCCCTGCATAAAATCTGGTACCCAAGGCAGACGGCAAGAAATTTCTTCCCTGATGCTCGCAAATCACGCACAACATGACGGAGCTTCTCCATTTTCAGATTCTGTTCGTCATTGGGATCACCGGGGCCGGGCCCCACGACGACGAGATCCGCGTTATCCGATGCGCAGTCGTACTCTTTGAAGCTCACAACCTGCACATCCGCGCCCATGCTCGTCATCATGTGTTTGAGCGTGTGGCAGAAGTTGTCTTCATTGTCGATGATGGTGATCTTCTTTCTTCGAACGGCTTCGAGCGTGTTATCCACCTTCTCCTGATCCTTAAGGAAATAACTGGAGAGATCGAGATTCCTCTCTTCGAGCACTTGAAGAATCTCCGCGTCAGAAAGGAGAGCTGTATCCGAAGGAATGGATCGTTCCTGTGTCGGATCCTGGATGCTCCCCAGAAGAGCACTGAGCTTCGCCTGCGTTTCTTTGACCTCGCTCTCCGGATCCGAATTCCGGACCAGAGTGGCGCCCGCACGGACGGCGAGCGCACCGTCGGCATCAATCTCCGCCGTGCGAATCGTAATGGCACTGTCGAGGCTCTCCCCGCCCTGCGCATCCCGTCCAAACAGAGCGAGCGCAGAGGAGTAGTACCCGCGGGAACCGGATTCGTACTTCTTGATAATTTTGCACGCATTGCCCACGGGGCTACCTGTGACCGTCGGCGCGTACATGGATGTACGCAGCAGATCGATGACCGGCTTATCACTATGACCGCGCAGCAGGTATTCGGTGTGGATGAGCCGCGACATGTTCTTGAGAAGCGGACCCTCGACCGTCCCGCCGCTCTCACACATCTGCGACATCATCTTCAGCTCCTCGTCGAGCACCATGAAAAGCTCGAGGATCTCTTTATCGTCGTGAAGGAATTTCAGAAGCTCATCTTTCGTAACGGGTTGATTCGGCTTTTTTCGCAAGGTACCGCTGATCGGATTCATCGTCACCTCTCTGTTCTGTACGGTGAGATGCTTCTCCGGCGACGCCCCGATGAGGTACTTCTGCCCATCGAAGAATATGAACGTCATGTAGCTTCCGTGTTCAGAGAGCAGAAGCGACCGATAGATGCTCAATGCCTTCGCCCTGTTCATCTCGACGATCGTCCCCCTCCCCGTATTCGCGACGACGAAGTTCGCGCCTTCTCCTTGGCCGATTTCTTCGCGAATGATGCGCCGAATGACCTCTGCATATTCTTCGGGCGTCATGTCGAACTGAATGTCGTTTTTGAGTGTTACCTGATCTGAAGGGATGGAAGTAAGCAGATCCTCCAGATCCACTCTCGTCTGTTGGGCGATATCGATGCAACGGATCGGCTCGTGCTCCGTGTGTGACTCGTATCCCCGCTCACGAACCTGGGAGAAAGGAATCGCACAGACGGTATCAACGACGGAATCAGAATCCGGCTTTCCGACGCTCCGCTGTATATCCGCAAGAGAATAACAAAGCCGCTGTGTCCCCGAGAGGACCTGCACCTCCTCGTCCGCCCCGCGCCGGATCATGACGAAGGGACAAGTACCGTGGAGAACATCTTCGATTGAGGCCGATGATGAGAGAGAAGAAGATTTCATGAGAATGAAAGGGAAATGCGAAATACAAAAAACACGCTCCAATGGCGTGAGACGCACACCCGACCGAACACCGGTCATTCAGGGCACTGCGAACTCACGCATGTTCGCGCCACGACGGAGCACAGATTGTCCGGCCGCGCAGGCTCACCGGCCCCTGTTGAAAATCGACATCACGCGATACGCCGTCATCCAGAGAGAAGATATACGTACCGATCGCATCACGGACTTCCTGAGCAATGGGCGCGCCGCACTCCTCCTCCATACGGTCCTGTTGCAAAGCTTCATCAATCCGTTGGATGAATGCATTGATCGTACGCGGCCCGTCCCGCTCCAATTCGAATTCTGCCTGCGGATAACAGTTAAAATCCATGCTCACGCCTGCATGACCCACAACCAGAGCCACCTCGAAGCGGATATGTTTCTGCACGGTCATCGGCACGTCGTACCGGACCTCCATCTGCTCCGGGAAGAGCATGGTGGGAGTCGGGGGAAGGCCGAGTTCGACGTCTGCAATACTCATGTACCGCTACAACGGTACATCCCCTTTCCTCTGGAATCAAGACTTTTCCTGAAAATCAACAAAACAACTCACAGAACACAAAAACAACAGACAAAACCGGTTGGAAAGGAGGGACTGGAGGGGAGGGAAACCCGCGGGTTTCCCTCCCAGTTTGGGTTAGGAGGGTGAGGGAGGTGTCGGGGGGCTGAGGGAACCGAACTTTCTTTCCCTAAGTCCCCTGACAAAAGAAACCGATTCATACCTCATTCAGCGAGGAACAGTCCCCCTTCTTTGTCGCCACAAAGGTGGAAAACATCCTTCGTTCTTATTTCTAATTGGCCTTCTTCAATTTCTTCAGGAAAAACCCGAACCCCCCGCTTCCGTACTGCAGCATCCGCGACCCCCGCGTGATCTTACTGATACTGAGATTGAGTTTCTTCGCGATATCCCGCTGGGGAGTTCCTTTGTGAAGTTCCTGAATCAGCTGCCAGCGTTCGGCGACGGAAGCGAGTTCCTGCGGTGTGAGGATGTCCGCCAAAAGCTTCTCCGCCTCCGCCAAAGTCCGGACGGAAGAAAAGAGTTCATAGAGATCCCGAAGGTGCTTGGGAGGAACGGCCATACCAAATGGAAGTATACCTCTTCCTTGTGTCTCCCCCATCCTCTATTTCCCGAACGACCACCAACGACGCTTCGGCGGTTCCGGCTCGCTCTCTCCTGTCACTTGTTTCCAGTATGCAGAAAAACAGTTCTGCAACGCCATGACTTTTGAACGACAGTTGGGGTAGTACTCCGCAGAAAGAACGCTCGCATCCATATCATCCGTCAGCGGAGGATGCACGGCTTCCTCACGGGCCGTGGCAAAATCAGAAGTAAAGAAATGCGCGACGGGCCGCTCTCTTGTTCCCCATGTAACTCTCAGGGCCTCCGGACGTTCCTGCGCCAATTGCTGAAACTTGCCTGGATGCCCATTCACGACGATGACGCGCGCAGGACGCGATCGATTCTCTACGATACGTCGAAGCATCTCCCGAAACTCCCCTTCCAGCGTATGAAGAATACGATCACTACCCGTCACCATCTCGAAACGACGATGCGTATTGTGCAGAGCAGTCTTTGTATAGGCCAGAGCCGACAACAAATTCCGATGGCGAATCGGCGTTTCCACCGGTTCGTGCCGATAACCGGAGGAAACTTCACGTCGAGCCCTTCGCATTACACGATCAAATTCTTCCAATTGAGCCGTCATCTGTCCGCCGAACTGTCCGACACCCGCTTCAACATCCGCAATGGAGAGTCTGCTCTCTGCTGTTGCCATAGAAAAATCGTACTCCAAGACCTCTGCAAATCAACCTCCTACGCCCTACCCCCTACTCCTAACCCTCATTTCTTCAATTCATGCGCCTCCAACACCGCCTGGTACTCTTCGGGCTTGTTCATCTTGAGGTAATTGAGGAGCTTGCGGCGCTGCGCGACCTTGCCGAGTAACCCGCGGCGTGCGGAGAAATCCTTCTTATGCTCGGCCAGATGCTTGCTCAAAAGATCGATCTCTTTGGTGAGGATCGCAATCTGCACGGGGGCGGAACCGGTGTCTTTGTCGTGCGTGCGGTACTTGGTGATGAGACGTTTCTTGGGGGCGCGCTTGAGAGTCATAGAAGAGAGGTGGGAACGTGTCTCGCCCGCGGACGCGGGGCGGACGTGTCACGTCACATTAATGTGACGTGACGTGCGAAAAAAATTTCTTGCCGTGCCGCCCGGGCGACGAAACGCTCAAACGGGGAAGCGCGGACAGGTGCCAATTCTAAGCGGAATTTTGACGAAAGCAAGAAATTAGACGTGGAAGGGCTCGGCGGGAAGTTTCGCCCTTCTGCAAGGAATGCAAAATGGGAGTGGACAGACGTTCACCCCTCGGCTACCCTGATATCGGTTCCACCGAAGATAACCCAGTTGTGGAAAGTATGATCACCCGACGCTCGGGGTCTTCGACCCTCTGCTACCATGCACACTATGGATGCCCTCTCCTTCTCTCTCGGTCTGACCATCGGCCTCATTGTCGGTGGCGTATTTGTTTCGTTCTTCCTGAAGAAATCCGCCAAAGATGCCGAGTCCGTTGCCGAAACCCTCTCGGCGAAGGTGATGGCACGGCAGGCGGAACAGATTTTGCAGCTCGCCGAGACCAAGCTCTCGGGCAAGAAAGATGTGATCGACGTTTCATTGAAGGCGGTACAGAAAGACCTCGATCGTGTCGAAACCCTCATGCGCGAAATCGGCAGCGGCCATGCGAAGATGGATACACGACTCGAGAATGCCGCCAAAGTTATCAAGGAACTGACGGATACTACTGGCAGTCTCAAGTCCGCTTTGAGCAGCAATTCCGAACGCGGGCAGTGGGGCGAGCGCATGGCGGAGGATGTGCTGCGGCTGTCGGGGCTGATCGAAGGCATCAACTACATCAAGCAGACCAAGCTCGGTTCTGCCGGATCCAAGCCGGATTTCACCTTCCTGCTGCCGAAGAACATGAAGCTGAACATGGATGTGAAATTTCCGTTCAATAACTACCAGCTCTACGCCGAAGCGAAGACCGAACGCGAGCGCGAGGAGCACAAGAAGGCCTTTATCAAGGACGTGAAGAACCGTATCAAAGAGGTTCAGACACGCGACTACATCAATCCCGAAGACTCTACGGCCGACTATGTTCTTCTCTTCATCCCGAATGAACAGATCTACACCTTCATCAATGAGATCGACCGCACGCTCATTGATGATGCGCTCCGTGCCAAGACCATCCTCTGCTCGCCGATGACCCTCTACGCCGTGCTCGCGGTGATCCGACAGTCCATCGATAACTTCAGTGTGGAAGGCAAGTCACAGGAGATGCTCACGATCTTCGGCGCGTTCAGGCAGCAGTGGGAAAAATTCAAGGAGCAGATGGGGACCGTGAAAGAGCGATTCGAACTTGTCCACAAAGGATACGAAGAGCTCACGGGCACAAGAGAACGGCAACTGGACCGCCAGCTCACCAAAATTGAGGAGCTCCGTCTCGAACGCGGCATCCATGTGCCGGAGATCGAAGAAGCCTTCGAGAAAACTATGAAGAAAGAATCATTGACTCGACCCAGAAACGCCCTACCATAGCCATCAGATGCAACAGCATCACTCGATTTTGAGCCTCGTCCTCGTCGTCGTCCCCTTGGGATAGCGCGAGCGTGCTGAAGTCGATGACCCACCTCGCGTAAGCGGGGTTTTTTGTTTCATCCAAGCCTTATGTACACCATTGAACCTTTCATTCTTCGTCCATAGTCCACCTCGCGCAAGGCACGCCTCGCATGCGAGGCGTGCCAAGCGGGGTTTTTGTTAAGTCGCACCGTCGGTGCGACTTTCTCCTCCCTTCCCCTCCCTATCATGGAAAGAGAAACCACGATTCCCGATGAAGATCCTCACGAGATTGATGGATGTACGGTCTGGATCCGCAGAGGAATGCTCACCGTTCAGAACAGACTCAACCCCGCACGCACAACCTCCGTCGATCTCTCGAATGGAAGCACGGCACATGCCACTATCACAGACATACGGCAAAAACTCATGGAACGAGTGACGACCGAGGAGCAGAAAGAACCACAGGTCTTTCTCAGCACGACGGTCCCAAACCGTACGCACGACGAAGTATTCATGGGTTACCGCGTATGGCACATTCAGGACCAGATGATCGCCCAGGATCCGCAACATCCCACACACGTCGGACGGATTATTCACGTCGATCCCCCATTTATTGATCCCAAAACCACTTCGTATCTGCGTGAACATGCTCTCTTCGAGATCATCCGCTCACTGGAAGCATGGGAACGGGAGCAATGAAAGAACGCCAAAACGGATCGATCTTGCTGCGCACATCAGAAACGTGCATTTGAAGCCAAAAAATCGCGGTGTTTGACACAGAGAAATGTGCGCGTAACCTGCGTCTTGTCATGCAACATTCCGCTGCCTCCACCATGAAGCAAATCCTTAATAACCCGAAGAGGTAGCGGGTGTGCTGACGTCAGTTATTTGCACCCCGCACCCAAAGAAGCGGGGATTTTTTTATCTCTTTCTTCCTTTCCCTCCCATGAGTATCGCAGAACGTCATCGCGAAATCGCCGAGCCCCCCGAAGAACATGGCGACGGCATAACAGTGGTTTTTCATTCAAATGGAAACAGTATGACAACTGTGACCGCATATGATGCAGTGCGCAAATGTGAGAAAGTTCTTCAATTGCCCACGCGAATTGCGGAGTGCAGAAGCGAGGAGGTGCGCAAACACATGCTCTATTTGCTGGCCGAGGAACTGAACAGCAGACCCATGCAAGTCGGGGTTTTTTCTGAGGGGAAAGAGAACGATTCTGATACGATGCCTGAGTGAAGGCAGCCGATACCCCATCGCACGCGGCAAAAAAATCCGAACTCATCCTCGGGACCCTCAATGAACCGCAACGCAAAGCCGTAGAACACACCTCTGGTCCCCTTCTCATTCTGGCAGGAGCCGGCAGCGGCAAGACACGCGCACTCACGCACCGCATTGCCGCCCTGATCGCACAGGGCGTAGAGCCGTGGCAGATTCTCGCCGTGACATTCACGAACAAAGCAGCGAAAGAAATGAAATCGCGCATCGAGAACCTGCTGCACCTAACCGAAGGTGAAGACCCGTCCGCGTGGGGATCGAAGAGCGCACGTCTTCCGGTCATGGGCACATTTCACAGTATCTGCGCGCGGATTCTGCGAAAAGACATCGAGAAGCTGGGCCGCGACCGTTCGTTCGTGATCTACGATCAGGACGATCAGGAACGGCTCTTGAAGCAGGTCCTCCGCGACATGAAAGTGGAGGAATCGGAACTCAAGCACCGCGCCGTCCTTTCTTCTATCGGACGTTTCAAGTGCGAAGCGCTCTCGCCCATCGAAGCCATGAAGGATGCCACTTCTCCGCGGATGGAGACGATCTGCAAAGCATTCGCGGCCTACGAAAAGGCCCTGCGGACGGCAAACGCCCTCGACTTCGACGATCTCATCCTCGAGACCGTGCGCCTCTTTCATGAAGTGCCGGAGGTCCTCGACCGCTATCAGGAGACATGGAGATACCTGAACGTGGACGAGTATCAGGATACGAACCACTCGCAGTACCTCTTCACGACTCTGCTGGCACAGAAGTACCGCAATCTCTGCGTGATCGGCGATCCGGACCAATCCATCTACGCATTCCGCGGCGCGGATATCCGCAACATCATGGAATTCCAACGGGAATACAAAGATGCGACCGAGATCAGGCTGGAGCAGAATTACCGCTCCACACAGCTCATTCTCTCGGCCGCGGATGCCGTGATCGCAGCCAATCCCAACCGCCCCAAGAAGAAGATGTGGTCCGAGCGCACCGAGGGCCCGAAGGTGCTGGTCCACGAAGTGGAGAGCGAACGCAAAGAAGCCGAAGAGGCGCTCAAGCGCATTACGACGCTCAAGGCGGAAGGCGTGCCGCTCAATGAGCAGGTCATCATCTACCGCACCAACGCGCAATCCCGCCTGTTTGAAGAAGCCTGCATGCGTTCGGGGCTCCCCTACCGCATCGTCGGC
>Ga0172381_10005899_pt1 | contig 12342 bp, 11 predicted proteins | sample Leawel6488metaG_FD_119754 | JGI IMG/M metagenome (GOLD analysis project Ga0172381, IMG submission 119754) | Leachate microbial communities from a municipal landfill in Southern Ontario, Canada - Leachate well 64-88 metaG | ecosystem: Engineered > Solid waste > Landfill > Unclassified | place...
AAAAATACTGCGAAGAAAGATGAACTTATAAAACAAGAGTTGGATAACATTACCTTTGTTTTAAACAATTTAAAGGATGATTTTCTTAGTAAAAAAGTAAATGGATCATATTGTTTTAATAAATTAGAAAAAATAAAAGAAGACTTAGGAAAAATAGGAAAAGAAATTTCAGAAGGGGATAATCAATCAAATCTTGAAGTAAAAGAAAGAATCCAGTCTATTTTAGAAAAATTATACAAGGATACCGAAACATATAAATTATTACATGATATGAAATCATTGTTTCATATGCTTAGTAATCTTTCAAAGGAAAAATATGAAAATATTTCAGAGGTTGTTGAATCCTTAAGAACTGAACTTAAAATGATTATCTCAAAACTAAAGAAAGTTAATTACTTTAGTGAATCAGAAGCAAAATTATTTATGGACGATGTAGAGGAAAAAGTAAGAGAATATAAAAGAGATAAAAAGGTTTTATAATTTTTTTTCTTTTAGTTTTTCAATGAGATTAATAATTGCTATATTTTCTAATTTTTCTCCATTTCTGCCTTCCACTGTCAATGTATTGGATTCTTTTTCTTTATCGCCAATTACAATAAGATAAGGGATTTTTTCTAATTTTGCGTTTCGTATTTTTTTGCCGAGTGTTTCATTTGAATCATCTATTTCTACTCTTATATTATTCTCCTTTAGTTCTTTATATACTTTTTCTGCATAATCAAGATGCTTGTCAGTGGATATAGGTAGTATCTTTATTTGTATAGGGGAGAGCCAAAGAGGAAAAGCACCTGCATAATGTTCAATCAAGAGTCCAATAAATCTTTCAAAACTTCCAAACAATGCTCTATGTAGTATATATGCTCTTTCTTCTTCTCCTTTTTCATTTGTATATACTATATTAAATCTTTCAGGTAGATTAAAATCAAATTGAAGTGTAGAACATTGCCACATTCTTCCAAGCACATCTTTGATTTTAAAATCAAGTTTTGGTCCATAAAAAGCAGCTTCTCCTTTTTCTTCTTCAAAATCTAGTTTTTTATCAATTGCTACTTTTCTTAAAACTTCTTCAGTAAAATCCCATCCAGCATCATTTCCAGCATATTTCTCTTTATCATTTGGGTCCCTTAATGATAGAAATACTTTTACTGTTTCAATATCAAAGCCAAAGGATTTGTAAATAAAGAGTATAAAATCAATTACTTTTTTTAATTCTTCTTCTACTTGATCTTTTCGGCAAATGATATGAGCATCATCTTGAGTGAATCCTCGGACCCTTGTTAATCCTGATAGTTCTCCTTTTTTTTCATATCTATACACGGTTCCGCATTCTCCCCATCTAAGAGGAAGATCACGATATGATTTTGGACTATCCTTGTAGATTTGTACATGAAAAGGACAATTCATAGGTTTTAATAGATACTCTTCTGACACTTCAGCTTTTAGATTCTTTTGTTTCTCTTCAAGTGTTTGTCCAACTTCAATAGGGGGATACATGCTTTTATTATAAAAACCCCAGTGTCCAGATGTTTCCCATAGACCTCTATTTCCAATATGAGGTGTTCTTACTAGATCATATCCATTTTTTAAATGTTCCTTATACCAAAAATCCTCAATTATTCTCCAAAGAATTGCACCTTTTGGATGCCAGAGAGGAAGTCCCAATCCTACTTTTTCGTCAATATGGAATAAGTCTAATTCTTTTCCAATTCTTCTATGATCTCTTTTTTTTGCTTCTTCTCTTTGTTGTATATATTCTTCTAGTTTTTCTTTATCCTCAAAAGCAAGTCCATAAATTCTAGTGAGCATTTTATTTTTTTCATTTCCTCTCCAGTATGCACCTGCGATTCTGTCTAGTTTAAAAGAGTGAGGAGAAATTTCTTTGTTTGGATTTTCTATATGTCCACCTCTACACAAATCAGTAAAATTACCAGAAGTATAGAAAGTTATTTTTTCTCCTTTTTCTACTATTTCATCAATCAACTCAATTTTATATGGATTATTTTTGAAGTATTCTTTCGCTTCTTTTTCTGTTTTTTCCTCTACTGTGAATTTATTCCAGTTTTTAAGAATTTCTTTCATTTTCTTCTCAATTTTCTCTAAATCACTTTCACTTGGTGATGTTTTGAATTCAAAATCGTAATAGAACCCATCATCAATAGATGGCCCTATTGTAGGCAAGGTGTCAGGATATATTTCAAGCACTGCTCCTGCTAGCAAATGAGCTAATGTATGTCTTAGGTTATATAGTTTATCGTTTGAGTTTTCCATATAGTTATTTTTAATTATTAATGATAAATAAAAATCGCCTCAACAAAAATGAAAAAATTATTCATTTTTATTGGGGCGAGTCTATTTCGCGGTTCCACCCAACTTTGTTCTCTTTTGATTTTTTGTAGATTAGCCGTTTTAGGTCCTGCCTTTGTGGGATTATGGTTGGTAGCCATAACAATCTCTACACTTATATCATAGCACTATTGTTAAAAAATGCTAGCACAGTCATTGCTTTTATTGTTTTATATGTTAATATAAGCCCATTATGGTAATACGAATGAGACATACAAGTTCGCATACGAAAAATAGAAGATCCCATCATTCAATAAAGCATGGGACATTCTTCGTTTGTGAGAATTGTAAAAAAGAGAAAAAAGGGCACACAGTATGTTCTTCTTGTGGCTATTATAGAGGCAGAAAAGTTTTAGATTTAGTAAAGAAAACAGAGAAGAAACAGAGTAAAGCAAAAGCTAAAAAGGCAGAAACTAAATAAGTTTTTTGTTTTTAATTTGTAATTAGAAAATAGTTTTTAAAATGGCAAACAGGCACCTTTCAAGATCAGTAGTTCTTCAGACTCTCTTTGAGTGGGATTTTATGCATGAAAGAAAAAAGGGTGAGGGTTGGGGTGCAAAGAAGATAAAAGAGGCACTAGAAAGAAATCTAGAAGAATTTGCTTTAGGATTAAAGGATGATGAATTTGTTTTTTCTCTTCTAGAGAAGGTTTTAAATAAAAGAACAGTAATAGATGAAATAATAGAAAAGGCAGCACCTGACTGGCCTATAGATAAAATATCAGTTGTTGATAGAAATATATTAAGAATAGGACTTACCGAACTCCTGTTTGGTGATAGGTCACAAGTTCCACCCAAGGTGGCAATAAACGAATCAATAGAATTAGCAAAGACTTTTGGAGGAGAAAACTCAAGTAAATTCATTAATGGTGTTTTGGGGGCAGTATATAAAGAAATAGGAGAACCAGGAAAGGATGAGACAAGTAAAAAGAGAAGGGAAGAAGAACCAATTGATAAAGATAAATTACCAATAGAAAAATTTGGGGGTGCTCTAGTTTATGCAAAAAAGCCTTCAAAAGGAAACGAAGGAGAGCAGATTGTTTTTGCTTTTGTTCATGATGTTTTTGGATATTGGACTCTTTCAAAAGGTTCTGTAGAAGAGAATGAAGATGTAGAAAGTGGAACAATTCGTGAAATAAAGGAAGAAATAGGTTTAGATATTTCTATTAAAAACGAATTAGGTAAAAATGAATATATAGCAAGTCATCCTGAAAAAGGGAAATTATTAAAAAAAGTAACCTATTTTCTAGCAGAAAGTGAATATAGGGAAATTGTTTTAAAAAGTTCTGGTGGATTAGATAATGCAAGATGGTTTAGATTAGCAGAAATTCCTGAACTCCGTATCTATAATGATATTATTCCTCTCATTTCAAAAGCTATAGAAATTATTAGTAAAAAACAATAAAAATGATAAATTTTTCTGATTTTGAAAAAAGAACAAAAATAGTATTTAAGGATAAAGATCTTTTAAAACAAGCATTTATTCATCGCTCCTATATTAATGAAAACCCACATTCAAATTTATCTCACAATGAAAGATTGGAGTTTTTAGGTGATGCGGTTCTTGAATTGGTAGTGACTGATTTTTTGTATAAAAAGTATTCTCATTATACTGAGGGTGAACTAACTGCTGTTCGTTCTGCTCTTGTTAATACCTTAATAATTTCTGATATGGCTTCAAATCTAGGAATGAACGATTATCTTCTTCTTTCAAAAGGAGAATCAAAAGATAAAGGAAAAGCAAGACAATATATTTTAGCAAATACTTTTGAGGCGTATATAGGAGCAGTATATCTTGATCAAGGATATAAAAAGGCCGAAGAGTTTATAACTAATTTTCTTTTACCAAATACTGAAGAGATAGTTTCAAAGAAACTCTGGAGAGATCCAAAAAGTCAAATACAAGAAAAGTCTCAAGAAAAGATCGGGGTTACTCCTTCATATAAGATGCTTTCTGAATCAGGTCCAGATCATGATAAACACTTTACAGTTGGAATATTTTTTGGAAATGAACTCATTGCTGAAGGGAAAGGAAAATCAAAGCAAGAGGCAGAACAAAAAGCAGCTGAATCTGCATTAAAAGTAAAAAAATGGTTAGAATAATATGCGACTAACTAGTCTTTCTTTAAATGGTTTTAAATCTTTTGCAAAGAGGGATACTTTAACTTTTGATAGTCCCATTGTTTGTGTTGTTGGCCCAAATGGCTCTGGAAAATCAAATGTAGTTGAAGCGATTCGTTTTGCCCTTGGTGAACAATCAATGAAATCAATGAGAGGAAAAGCAGGAACCGACCTCATTTTTAAAGGGTCAAAACATCTTCAGAAGGGGGCAAGAGCATCGGTTTCAATGTACTTTGATAATAATGACAAAGTATTTAAAATCCCTAACGAGGAAGGAGAAAATATTAAGTTAAATTATAGCACTGTGTCGATTGGCAGAGATGTGTATCCTGATGGGGTGAATAAGTATATATTAAATGATGAGGAAGTCAGACTAAAAGATATAAACAATCTTCTTTCTTCTGTGAATATAGGTTCTTCAGGTCACCATATCATTTCTCAAGGAGAGGCAGACAGAATTTTAAATGCTAATGTGAGAGAAAGAAGAGAAATGATAGAAGATGCTCTTGGATTAAAAGTGTATCAATATAAAATAAAAGAAACAGAAAGAAAACTTGAGAGAGCTACTCTTAATATGCAGGAAGTATCAATTCAAAGGAGAGAAAATGCACCACATTTACGATTTTTAGCAAAACAAGTTGAAAAAATTGAGAAAGCGAAAGAACTTTCAAATGAATTACTCCACCTCTATCACGAATATCTTAAAAGAGAAAGTGTTTATATAAAAAGTGAAGAAAGCAGATTAAAAACTGAAAGAATAAAAATATCACAAGAACTTAGAATACTTGAAGATCAAATTTCTGAAACAAAAGAAGACGATACCTCTCAAGAAAAAAACATGAATGAACTTTCTTTTCTAGAAAGAAATCTAATGGAAATTAGAAATGTAAAAGGAGATCTTGAGAGAAAATTAGGAAGAATAGAAGGAATGATGGAAGCAGAAGAAGAGAGAATAAAAAGGATAAATGAAAGTGAGGTTATTGATGGGGAAAAGGCGAAGGTAGTATTTGAGGAGATTGATTTACTGGTTGAAAAAGCAATAGCTGAAGGTGAATTAAGTGGAATAAAAAGCATTCTTTATAAAATAAAAGAAGCAATAAAAAATATCTATCACAGTAATAAAGAAACAGGGGACTCTTCTTCTTTTCAATTGAATACCTTTCAAAAAAATAAAGAGCAGGTTCTTTCAGAAATAGAAAAAATTACAAATGAAGAGAAAGAACTAACTAAAAAGATAGAAGATAAAAGAGAAGAAACAAGAGAATTTATGGAGAGTCTAAGACAGAAGGAAAAAGAAAAATTTGGACTGAAGGTGCGACAACAAGAACTTTCTTCGCATCTTGAAATGCTAAATATAAAAGAAAATAATTTAAGAAAGCAAAAAGAGCAATTTGATGAAGAAGTAAGTGAAGGTAAGCCTCTTGTTGGTCAAGATATAATGCTCTATCAGGATTTTGCTGTAAATGATATTGAAAACAGGAACTTACAGGAAGAACTAAGAAAAAGAATTGAGAGAATTAAAATTCGTCTAGAAGATGCAGGACTCGCAGGAGGAGGAGATATATTAAAAGAATATAAAGAAGCGACAGACCGAGATGTGTTTTTGTCTTCTCAATTAGAAGATTTAGAAAAAAGTATTGAATCTTTAAATAAAATTATCAATGATCTAAAAGATAAAATTGATATAGAATTTAAAGATGGAATAAAAAAGATAAACAAGGAATTTCAAAATCTTTTTTCTAAAATGTTTGGTGGAGGAAATGCAAATTTAGAAATAGTAGTGCAAAATAAAGGAAGAAATATAAAAGATGTGGAGGAAGAAAATTTTGAAGAGGAAATAGTATTTGAGCAAGGAATAGAAATAAATGTTTCTCTTCCTCATAAGAAAGTTAAAGAACTTCAAGCACTTTCTGGAGGAGAGAGGTCTCTTACTTCTATTGCACTTTTGTTTGCAATGTCTCAAGTAAATCCACCTCCTTTTCTTGTTTTGGATGAAACAGACGCAGCACTTGACGAAGCAAACTCAAGAAAATATGGAGATATGCTTGAGATGCTTTCAAAACATTCTCAACTAATAGTAATAACTCACAATAGAGAAACAATGTCTAGAGCGGGAGTATTATATGGTGTTACTATTGGAGCTGATGGTGCTTCAAAACTTCTTTCGGTAAAGTTTGATGAAGCTGTGGCTATTGCGAAGTAAAATGTTTTTCTCATGTCAAGATTATTGACACTTATATGTTTGACTTTTTTACATAAATCTATATACTCATAGATATGAGTAATAAATATGCACAATTTATTAAAATGCTTAGAACTGAACGAAATTTTTCTCAATCTGAATTGGCTATAAAACTCGGTATGTCTCGCCCATCATATATAGCCATAGAGCAAGGTAAAAAAGAGATAACTCTTTCGGAGGCCGAAAAGATTTCTGAAATTTTTGGTGTATCTCTAAGAGAAATGGAAAGTGGTATATCTGCTAATTATAAAAAATATAAGCAAATGATTCTTTCTTATATAAGAAATGCTGGATCAAAAAAAGATGGATGTATTACAAAAACAAAACTAGCTAAACTTTTATATTTGGCAGATTTTGCTTGGTTTTATAATCACTTAGAAAGCATGAGTGGTATGCAATATAGAAAGATCCAATATGGACCTGTTCCAGATTCATATTTTCGTGCTATAGACGAACTTTTTGAAGATGGGCAAATAAAAATTACTCCAACTGAAGACGGAGCTATACTTATTTCACAGACAAGAAATGGAGCAAAAATAGCACTGTCTGAAATTAATGAGGAAGAAGAAAAACTCATAAAAAGTATTTCAAAAAAGTGGAAGGGTAGAAACACAAAAGAAATAGTTACATTTACCCATAATCAACTTCCATATGCTGTTTGTTTAGACAATGAAATCATTCCGTATGAATTAATAACTCAAGAAAACCCTGAAGATGTCTATTAACTATGTTGTTATTATAGAACCATTTGCTGATAGACATTACATAAAGACTTTTGCTAAAAAATATAGAAAGGCTTGGAATTTCACTTTATCAGCCATAACTCGTGAGTTTCAAAGTTTTGATGTTATTTTAGAAAAAAGTATTGCTGAAGAAATTACAGACAAGAGTATTGAGATTGTTTTATGTAAAACAGAATTCAAAATTTCAGGAACAAAAGAATCAAGACATGGTTCAGGTAATAGATGTATTGTAGCTAAACACAAAAACCCAAACAAGATTTGTGTTTTACTCGTATATCATAAGAATGATTTAGGTGGTGGAAATGAAACCGTAAATTGGAAAAATATGATTAAGGAAAATTATCCTGAATATAGAGGTTTAGTTTAATTTATGAAGAGATTAAACTTTACATTTTAAAAGATTAATTTAAGTAATTTTTAAAAAAAGAATAAAAGAAGTTTACAAAAAGTTCCTATTTATCACTCAAACTCAACTTTCTCTTCCTTCCCAAGAATGATAGTTTCAGGTTTAAATTGTTTGTTTTGTTTAGAGATATTTTTTTGTATTGACAAAGTTCCATCTCTCCATAATTTAATTTCAAGTAATAAACCTTGCATTGTGTTCTCAGAAAATCCTTGGTCAAAAATGAAGTTACCAAGAGAGTAGGCAATATAGCCATTTTTATATATTTCAGTATCTTGTATTACATGTGGATGATGACCTATCACTATTTTTGCTCCACTATCAATAGCACTGTGTGCTAGAAATTCTTGTCGGATATTGTGTTTTGTTTTATATTCTTCTCCAAAATGGAATGAAACGATTAAGTAATCTACTTTATTTGAAGCATTTTCAATAATTTCAGAAAAGCGTAAGTTTCTTGCTAAAAGAATCCCTGCCTGTGTCTCTGTGGCACTCATCCAATCAGGACCTACATCAGAAAATCCTAGATATCCTATTTTTATTCCGTATTTTTCAATAATTACTGGTTCTTCTGCTTTTGATTTATTTATTCCACCTCCTGTATAAAGTATTTCATTTTCTTCAAGATTAGTAAGGGTATCAGTAAATGCATCTTTTCCCCAATCTCCTGCATGGTTGTTTGCTACAGATATTACACTGACACCTGCCCCTTTTAAGGCAGGAATAACAGTTGGGTTCATGCGAAAAGAATACAAATTTTTTAGATCCTTTCCTTTGTTTGAGGCAGGGCCTTCAAGATTTACGAATGTTATATCTGATTTTTTTAATATATCTAAATTTTCAAAGAAAGAAGCAAAGTCTCCTTTAAAGTTTTTCAAGATAGAACTTTCTACCCCTCTATCCATCATAATATCTCCTGCAAATAAAAGTGTGACAAAATCAGGATCCTTTATGTTTGGAATTCCTGCTTTTTCTTTTACCCAAGCAAGAGTGGTATCATTCTTTCCTCCGTAATAGATGTTTTTTTCAAGATAGGTAAGAATTTTTTCTACATCTTTATATCTATCTTTACTTTGTAAGAGCATAATACCTATGTTTCTTGTGCTGTTTTCTGAAAGTGGTAAAGAAAATAATGATACTACTGTTTGTTTTGCGAGATCTGTATATCCACTTTTTCCGCCTATGTATCCTTCTTTTTTTAAAAATTGATTATTGCTTGACCAGTTATGATTTTTATTTGAGTAACTTCTATTAGTAGTGATTGAAAAAATATTATTTGCTTTTTGCCAAAGATATCCTACAAATCTAAATAATTCATAAGTAGTTGATTGATTGTTTTCTGAAAGTCCACTAGGATCATCAAAAAAAGTATTAGAAAGTTCCAATATACTTGCAACTTGATTCATTTTATTGAGAAAATTTTCTCTTTCAAAATGTTCAGCAATTATTTCAGAAGCATCATTGCTTGATTCAAGAAGTAGGGGATATAATAATTCAGATATTTCTATTTTTTCGCCTACTTTGAAATTACCATTTTTACCATATGTAGCGAGTGCTTTTTTTGATACAGTTGCTTTTTCGTTTTCTTTATTAAGTTCACTTGCAACAAAAGCTGTCATTAGTTTAGAAATTGAAGCAATGGGATATTTTGTTTTTTCATTATTTGATATTATTATTTCTCCTGTATCAAGGTCTCCTACTAGATATGCCTTTGCAGAAATCTTTAATTCATCTGTTGTTTCTTTTGTGAAATAGTATTTAGGGAGTTCTTCTTTCTTTGTTAGAGCTTCTATGACAGTTGCCTGATTTGCAGTCAAGGATTCATCTTTTTTTATCCATTCTCCGCCTAGAATAGAGAAAGTTAAGAATAGAATAAATGTTATTAAAAATATGTAAGAAATAATATGCCCTTTCTTTATTTTTTTAAAAAAATTATTCATTATATCAAAATATAATCTATTGTTTTTCTTTCTAAATCAACCGTTTTTACTTTTATTTTTACCTTATCTCCAAGACGATAACATTTCTTTTTTTTCTCACCGACTAACTGCATTTTCTTTTCATTAAAAATATAAAAGTCGTCACTTAAATCTCTCATCCTTACTAATCCTTCGCACTTTGTTTCCTTTTCCTCTATATACAATCCCCATTCTTTTATGCCACTTATTATACCTTCATATTTTTTACCAATTCTTTTTGACATGTACTCCACTTGTTTGTATTTTATAGATGCTTTTTCTGCATCAGAAGCAAGTTTTTCTTGTAGTGATGAACTTATTGATATTTCTTCGTATTCTTTTATCCTTTCTTCACTTATTTTTCTTCCAGAGAGATGTTCTGTAAGAATTCTATGAACTATTATATCAGGATATCTACGAATGGGTGAAGTAAAATGAGTATAGTGATTAAATGCAAGTCCATAGTGTCCTATATTTTTAGTGGAATATACAGCTTTTGCCATAGAACGAATTACCGCTCTATGCACTGCATCTTTTTCATCTTTTCCTGATAAATCCTCTAGAATATAATTTAGTTCTTTACTTGGTATTATTCCATTTATTAAAGAAATTTTATATCCAAGACTGTGAAGAAAGATTAATAAATCTGTTGTTTTTTCTTTGCTTGGTCTGTCATGAACTCTATATACAAATACTCCTTTTTTCCCAATTGATTTAGATATTCTTTCTGCTACTTTTTTATTTGCTAATAGCATAAATTCTTCTATGAGTTTATTGGAATCTCCTCTTTCTTTTTTTATCACCTTTAATGGTGACCCATTTTTATCAAGCACAAATTTTACTTCTTCCTGCTCAAGAGATACAGCACCCTTATCAAATCTTTCTTTTGTAAGTTTTTTTGCAATTCTATTTAGAATTGTAAGTTCTCTATGGTAAAGAGAAGATGAATTTTTAATTGATTTTTCTGCCTCTTCATAGGTAAACCTTTTATCAGAATGTATTATTGCTTTCCCAAACCACTCACTTTTTATGTGGTTGTTTTTGTCTATTACAAAAACAGCACTCATCACTAATCTATCAGTATGGGGAAGTAATGAACATAGATCATTTGACAGTATTTCTGGAAGCATGGGTATAGTGCGGTCAACTAAATATACAGAAGTTCCTCTTTTTTTTGCTTCGTTGTCTATTTCACTTCCTTTTTTTACATAATGTGATACATCGGCAATATGTATACCTATCTCATATAGTTCATTACCGAGTTCTTTAAAAGATATAGCATCATCAAAATCTTTTGCATCTGATGGGTCAATAGTAAATGTAAGAGTTTTTCTAAAATCTTTTCTTTCTTTAAAGTCATTTATATTTATTCCGAAATTCTTAATTTTTTTTGCCTCATTTTCTGCAATTTGTGACAGATTAAAACTAAAACCTTTTTCAAGAGATATGGCTTCCATTTCCACATCATTTTTTCTTGGTTTACCTAAGACTTTTTCAATTCTTCCTTCTGGATTTTTGTTTGCATTTATCCAATGAGTGATTTTTCCAAAAACCTTGTCTCCCTCTTTTGCACCATTAAGGTATTTTTCAGGAATCAAAATATCTACATACATTTTTGTATCATCAGGGTGAAGATAGTATAGTTCTCCTTCTTTTTCTATTACACCTGCAAAGCCAGATTTTGCTCTTTCTATTATTTTTATTACCTCACCTTTTATTTTTCCTTCTTTTTTAGGGTGTAGTATTACTGCTACTTTATCAGAGTGTAATGCGGTATTTAGATATCTTGCGTCTATTTCTATATCTTTTTCATATCCTTCTATCGTTACATAACCAGTTCCTTTTGAAGAAATGGAAATAACTCCTTCAAGCATTTTTTTTTGCCCTTTATTTTTAAATCTAGATTTTTTCACTCTTCTAATATACCATAAGAAGAATAAGTTTGCCTTTTTAAGAAATTATGCTATTATTTGCCTATGTTAAAAATTAGATTACAAAGAACAGGAAGAAAGAATGATCCGTCATTTAGGGCAGTGTTGACTGATTCAAAGAACAGCACCAAAAGCGGTAAATTTCTTGAAATTGTTGGTTCTTATGATCCAAAGAAAGGGGAGACTACATTCAAGACAGAAAGAATTGAATACTGGTTAAGTAAAGGAGCAAAACTATCTGATACAATGCATAATTTTTTAGTTGATAAAAAAGTAATCAATGCAAAAAAAGTAAATGTTCTTCCTAAGAAAAAACCTACAAAGAAAAGAAAAGAACTAAAAGCAGAGAAGAAATAGTATAAATATTTAAAAAACTATCCCTAAGGGGTAGTTTTTTGTTTAGATATTGATTGGTTTCATATTCTTGAATATGAAGATTAGAAAAAGATATATTTCTTTTTGTGTATTTTATGGTATCATATTTATATGAAACTTGAATTGCCAAAAAAGAAAACAGGACAAGCCGAAAACTTAAAAAAGGATAAGAAACTCAAAGAATCCAGTCAAATAGAAGGTTCTCAAAAGTCTCCAACCACTCCAAA
>Ga0172381_10005900_pt1 | contig 12339 bp, 13 predicted proteins | sample Leawel6488metaG_FD_119754 | JGI IMG/M metagenome (GOLD analysis project Ga0172381, IMG submission 119754) | Leachate microbial communities from a municipal landfill in Southern Ontario, Canada - Leachate well 64-88 metaG | ecosystem: Engineered > Solid waste > Landfill > Unclassified | place...
ACTTTACCCGTTGTATTATTAGCTCCAATGTATAGATTGTATAACATACTTTTTTGCTAGTCATCATCTAGCTTGCCGTTAGGCATTAATTATCTTATTATTATATTATCACGATGCTTTTTTTTTGTCAAGTCTTTTAATAGCAGTTATCCACACCTCAGAATTAAAACATAAAATCATTAATTGTCAATGTGCATATACTTTCAATGGTATATTAAAACTATGTAGCAATAAAAAAGAAAAATAAAAAGAGATAATGGACACTTGCTTTACGTTGGTATAATATAGCTTTATTGGCAATGTTTACTTTAAAGATAACGTTGGGGGGAACATATAGTAAACCACGTCTCAATCTTAACTATTCCAAAAGTCAAAAGTTTCACATTAAACATTACTAATATATCATTTTATAGCATTATACACTAAAAACAGGGCTTCAAATTGCGTTCTAAGGCGTCTTTGCTAATCAATGTGACTAATAGTTCACACGACATAATTGATAACATATGCATTGCGTCAATAACCATATAGTCTTTTAGCCCTTTATATATAACACTATCCCTTTTTTAAAGGTTCGCATAATATACATTGTGCGACATATACAATTTTAGCTATTATCAATGAGGCAATGTCACCCCCACCCTATACCCGAAATAAAAAAGGGGTATGAGTATGATATATGTTATGAAAACCACATATAAACAAACTCTTAACTATTAAATTTTACAAGCCACCCCCCTATACCAACTTTACAATGGTAAAACATTCCCAATTTCTAATTTTTAAATTTTTTATTTTTTAAAGGTCATCGTTATTTACAAGCTCATTGTTTACAAGCCCCTTGACAAATTATAAAAAGTATGATATAATGCACTTACAAATTAAATGTTCGGTCGCTGGGGGAATTAGTAATATTATTACTAGAGACTTGTTGCGACGTTAAACACTGTGCAAATCAGGGGCTATAGAGACGTTATACGAAACTCTATAGTTTAAGAATAAGTCTGCTGTGGGTTAACGACAACCTATTAAGTCGTTCAAAGCTTTGAGGAAGGGGTTACCCTATATGAATCTTTGTTAACAGTTCTCTACTCTAGTGTTATTTATTGTAACAATGGGGTAGGGGGAAGCTGTCAACAAAGCTTTCAGAAGGGAGGAATACGACCATGTTTATTTTGAAATAATTAATTTGATTGGTTGTTTTATTAGGTTTTCTCTTTGTTCTATATATGTTTATGATACATTGCTATGCAGATTAACTTTATATTACTTGTTAAATAGTTAGTTGCCCCCCTTGACAAAATCGTAAAAGTGTGTTATAATACTACTAATAAAATATTATAAAAAATTAACTAGATGAAAGATAAAAATTTAGAGGTTACTACTCCTAATGAAATAAGTGAATCTACAGAAACAGTAGATGTTTTAGCTGTTGCACAAGCTCTTAACTATACTACTGAGAAAATAGAACTTCCAGAAGATAAGAAGAAGATGCACCTACCTAAGAAGATAGAAAAAGAATTATTTATACAATGGTTAGCTCAACCAGAAAAAGCTAGAAACCCTAGAACTAGTAAAGAGTTTAGTAAAATGTTTGATGTTTCTGAACAAACTCTATCTAAATGGACACATGATACAGAAGTATTAAGTGAAGTTATAGCAAGAAGAAAAAGAGACTTTATTAAAAGAGGAAGTAATGTTCTTGAAGCTTTGTATAAAAGAGCTATTACTGGAGACCCAGTAGCAATTAAGCTTTACTATCAATATTCAGAGGATTGGGGAGAAAAGATAAAACAAGAACATAAGGCTGAAGGAGGACTAGCTAATCTATTAAAAGAATTAGGAAACAATCCAGAAAAATTAGTAAAGTAAAGACAATAAACTATGTCAGAAGAAAAGGAAGTAGAATTAATAGAAGATAGATTAGGAGAACTATCTGAAGAGTATGATTTAGCTGAAAATTTAAAGGATAGAAAGTGGAGAATCAATCACCTTTATTATGTTAAGAATGAGAAAGGAGAAAAAGTAAGATTCGTGATGAATGCTGTTCAAGAGTTCATACTTGATAATTTATGGTATTTGAATGTTATTTTAAAAGCCAGACAATTAGGTGTTACTACTTTTATTAGTATTCTTAATTTAGATGGTTGTTTGTTTGAAGGTTTAGATGTTGGTTTTATCGCCCAGACTGCTAAAGATGCCGAAGAAATATTTGATAATAAAATTAAGTTTGCTTGGGATAATCTTCCAGAAACTATTAAAGCATTGTTTATTATTGATGCTGATTCTGCCAAGAATTTGAAGTTTAAGAATAAGGTAACAGGTAAAACTAGTGAGGTTTATGTTGGAATCTCTCTTAGAGGACACACATTTCAAAGAATTCATATCTCTGAACTTTCCACAATTGACCAAAAAGACCCATTGAGAGCAGAAGAAATTAGAAGTGGTACATTCAACTCTATTCACTTGGGGCAAATTATTACAGTAGAATCTACGATGAAATCGAACGAAGGATTATTTGCTGAAATTTGTCAACAAGCATTAGATAATAAGAATATGGGAGTTCAATCAGAAATGGATTGGAAATTATTTTTCTTTCCTTGGTGGCAAGACCCAAAATATCAACTTAATGGAAATAATTTTCAAATAACAAAAGTATATAATGATTATTTTGATAAGTTAGAAAAAAACGATGGTATAATACTTAATAATAAACAAAAGTTATGGTATTATAAAAAAGCATTAACACAAAAAGATGCTATGTTCAGAGAGTTTCCATCTACTCCAGAAGAATGTTTTAAGGCAAGTATTGAGGGAGCCTATTTTGCTAGAGAAACAGATAGAGTAATAAGAGAAGGTAGATTAAGAAGTGTACCATATGATTCAAGATACCCAGTTGACACTTGGTGGGACCTAGGGACAACGACTACACGTAAAGATTCTATGTCAGTTACATTTACGCAGATAGTTGGTCCAGAGATTAGAGTTATTGATTTTTATGGATGTTCTGGTGAAGGTTTGCCTTACTTAAAGAATATTTTAAATGATAAAGGATATACATATGGAACTCATTGGGCTCCACATGATATAGAAGTGAAAGAAGTTGGTTCTGGAAAGACTAGATTAGAGATGGCAGCAGACCTTGGAATAAGATTCAGAGTTGTCCCTAAGTTGCCCTTTAACGATGGTATAGAAGCTGTGAGAAGCATTATGGGAAGATGCTGGTTCGATAAAGAAAAAACAACTGGTGGTGGTGATATGAATAAGAAATCTTTATTTGATGCGTTGCGTGCTTATAGAAAAGAATGGGATGATAGACTTGGAAGATATAAAGATTCCCCACTTAAAGATTGGACTAGTGACCCAGTAGATAGTTTTAGAATGTTAGCAATAGGAATTCAAGAGAATAATTTATTAGTAGATAAAGAAACTCAAGAACTTTTAGAAGAAAAAAATAATAAATCAAATAATTATGACCCATTAGACCCATTAGGTCTAAATATATAATATGGCAACAAGTAATAAAAAACTAAAAGAACAAAATAGTGAGTTATTAAATGAAGAAGAAGAGGTAGTAGATGTTCCAGATTATACAAAAGAACAAGAAAAGTATCTTGGTGCATTAACTACTCGTTTAACAGATGCTAAGAGTTTTAGAGATGCTCCAAGAGAAGAATTTGATGGATTATCATATCCACTTTATTATATTTCTAATGAAAGAGGTGCTAATACAACATTAAAAGCTGTTAAGAATAAGGGAGATGTTAACTTTCAATCTGGTACATTAAGAACTAAATTATTTGCGTTATTATCATCTATAGAAGGTCTTAATATTGAAACAGAAATAAAAGCTTATAATGAATATGATATTTCTTTAAACTCTTTAGGGCAAGGAATGGAAGATATTGTTGAAAAAATAAATAAAGTTAATGGAGACGAAGAACAAAGATATTTAAGACAATATGAATTATTAAAACAAGGAACAGTTTTCTTAGAAACTGTATGGGAAGAAAAATCAGAAGTTAATAAAATAATAACTTCTGGTGCTATTGGTTCAATATCTAATTCTTCTTGGAGTACTGAAATTGTTAAACAAAATGGATTTGTTAATAGAAAAATTATATCTGGTTTATCTGTTTTCTTAGGAAATATTAGAGAATATTTAATAGAAAATCAACCATATGTGTTTACAGCAGAGTATGTTCCATACTCTAAAGTTAAAGAAATATATGGAGATTGGGATATGTTTAAATATGTTCCTAAAAATTTGTCAACATTTAACGGAGAAAGAGTTGGACAAAATTGGAGGTTATATGATGAATCTGAAAATAAAGGAATGGTTGAAATTATTAAATATCAAGATGTTCCAAATAATGAATTCCAAATTATAGTTAATGGTATTCCTATGTTACCAATTGGTTTTCCATTACCTTGGGGAAGATTCTATTCTATTGACCAACAAAACTTAGAACCAATAGCTCATGACTTTGCATATGGTAAATCATTTATATTTAAAAATAAAAATTTAGTAAATTTATTAGATACTATGATAGGATTAGGAGTTGGAAAGACTGCTAAATCATACAAACCACCATATATAAATGTTAGTGGAAGAGTTATTTCAAGAAATGTTTTGAATGCTGGAAATATATCTATGGGAATTAGAAAAGGAGATTTATTACCAATATCTGAAAATGAAGCACAAGGAGTTACTAATTCAGAATTTACAATGATAAGAGAAATCAATTCTTATATTGATAAAAATACTGTATCTCAAGTATTTGCTGGACAATCAGAAGGTGGTTCTCAAACCGCTACAGAAATAGTTACATTACAAAGACAATCAATGAAGAGTATGGGGCATTTAATTCTTGCCAATACTTTATTAGAAGAAAAGCTAACAACAAAAACATTGTTATTAATTCTACAATATTGGTTTGACCCAATTGATACTACTATTGATAGTGCTAAGAATATTATTAATAAGTTTAGACAAGTTACTAATGAAAAAATAATTGGAAGAGAAGGTAAAGGAGTTAGAATGGTTATCCCTATAGATAAAAAAGAAAATCCATCTCCTCAAGAAGTTAAGACTTTAGAAGATGTTATTACTTCAAGAACTGGTAAAAGAACTAAAATAATATTTATTAATACAAATAGTATTAGAAGTGTTAAGCTTACTTGGTTTGTTACTGGAACTCCTAAGGAAAAGAAAACATCAGAATTCAATAGAGCAATGTTAGAGGATATGATAATGAAAGCTAAAGCTCTTGAACTTCCACTTAACATGAAATATGTTGAAGAATTATTTTCAGATGCTTATGATATTGATGCAAATAAATTATTCTTAGAAGAACAACCACAACAACAGGTTGGTGTAGATGGTAAACCATTAAACGCTGGTCAATCTGCTGGAGTTCCTGATGTTAGTAATGTAAAACCATTACAACAAAATATGATTGCTGGACAATAATAAATAATAAAACTTATGACAAAAAAAGAAGAAATAGAAGAATCATCTGCTAATTTTACAAGAGAAGTTCTTGGTTCAATAAAACCAAATAATTATAAAGAAGAAGAAACTCCATTATCATCTAATGATGCAAAAAATAGAGCTTCAGATATAAGAGCTTTTTATGATAATTATGGTAGAGATATGATTAGGAATATGATTAATGGTGAATTATTGAAATGTGCTACAATTACTCCAGATAAATTGTTATTTGCACAGGGAACTCTTAATGGATTGATGTTGATAGAAGAAGAATTGGAAATACAGTCTGGAATATCTCAAAATAAAGAAGAAGATGAGAATGAGTTGGGGGTAAGTTTCTAAATTAAAATTTAATGGTCAAGGTCGACTTCGTTTCGTAGAACGTAAATCTACGTATGTATGACGTTAAATCATTATAAATAATAATTAATAAAAAAATATGTCAAAATATTTAACAGATGACGGTGATGAAGTAGAAGCATTTACCGAAGAAGAAGTTAATGAAAAAATTGAGGAAGCTAAAAAAAGCATCGAAGAAAATTATGCTAACGATATTAAAGAAAAAGAAGATGCTATTGCTGAACTTAATAAAAAATTAGAAGGTAAAGATGATAAGGAAAAAAACTTTGCTAATTTAAGAGAAGCTAAAGAAGCTCTTGAAAAAGGAATAGATGATATTAAGAAACAAACAGAAGAAGAAATATCTAAAATTAAAAAAGACCTTTTTGCTTCTGAGCTAAAAAGAGAAATATTATCAACTGCTGGTGGGAATAAAGAATTAGCAGAAAAGATTGAGTTGCATTATAAATCTTTTCAATTACCAAAAGAAGGTGAAGATGATAAAAGGTTAGAAAATGCAATATTATTAGCAACTGGAGGAAAAATATCTACTATTAAGGCTGGTTCTTTCTCTAGTGGAATTGGTTCTGCTGGTTCAACAATAATTAGAGGTGCAGATAAGTTAAGTGAAGAAGCTGTTGAATTAGGAAAAAAGTTTGGTTTAACAGAAGAAGAACTTACTGGTAAAAAAGATAAAAAATAAACTTATGACAAAAAAAGAAACAAAAAAAATTGAAGAAAAAGTAGAGTCTAAGGTAGAATCTTTAGAAGTTAAGCCAGAAGAAGTTAAAGGAGTATCAGAAGAAAATATTGCAGAAGAACTTGTATCTCTTTCTAAAGAACAATTACAAGAGTTAATTGATAGTGTATCTGCTCTTAAAAAAGAAAATGAAGATATTAAGAAAACTAGCAATATCTTGCTTCAAATAGCTGATAAAAGAGCATTATCTAATTATGAATCAAGAAATAAAGGAGAGATTCAATATGATATTAAAGTTAGAGCAATGGAAGTTAATGGAGAAGAAAAAATAATTGTAGCTTGGAAAACATTAAAAGATAGAGTTTATAAAGACTCTGACCTTAGATGGAAAGAAGAGCAAACTATTAAACTTTATTTCTTAGATGGAACAACTAAAGATATTTCTTTATATGACTTCAATCAAAGATTCTCTTATGTAGTTTGTAAGAAGACTGGTGAAATGATAGATAGTGTTAGTGGTGAAATAGTATTGAAATTATTAAGAAATGATAATGGAGAAGAAATAGAAATTTCTACTCCTTATGTAAATTAAAAAATTATGAAAAAATATATAGGAAAATTTGTAGGATTAAATAAAATAAAAAGTATATCAATTTCTGATGAAAAATCTTATTTAGGAAGTGATAAGATTTCAATAGTATTTGAGAATAGCACTATTGGTTCTTATCCAAAATGGATGTTTGAATTGATAGTACAGGATAAAGAATGTGACTTGAATAAATTAAGAGAATTAAGGGTTAATCCAACTTTAGAAAAAATTATTGCTATACTAGCTGAAGCTGAGCTTACTCAAGATGAAATAATGTATTCATTGCAAAGACTACCTAATATATTAGGTTCTAATCTTGATAAGGCTAAGGAAATATTATTTGGAAAATCAGAATATAGTACAACACTATATGATATTGAAAAAATAATCAATCCAAAGAAGTAGTCAGGGACTTGACAAAATCGCAAAAGTATGTTATAATGTTTTTAGTTAATATGAAATATTAAAAAACATTTAACTCGAGGCTCCCATTTTTATAGTTTTTTGGGAGACTCTCGACAAGTAGAGTAAAGGCTCTTTCCAGTTCAAATCTGGTATACTTGCAAATTCGCAGGATTAGACTGTGTGAAGAATCTAATACTATTTATCGTCAGCGAAGACGTAAAAACTCAATAGACAATCCCGTAGTGGGAAAATAAAAATCACAAATTATTGTGTAATTTTTATATAATTAAAAATAATTAATAAAATAAAATGTTTGTAAAAAGAAAAGGAAAAACAAAGTTTATGTATTTCCCAATGACAGCATCAACAGAAGTATTAGCTAATGAATTAATGGCTTTGTCTGGTGGTAAACTTATTATTGCAACAGCTACAACTGATTGTTATAATATTATTGGAGTATTAAGACATAAAATTGATTCTGCTGATGACGATTATGCAACTGATTTAAGATTAGTTGAAATAGAAGTTCCTGTAGAAAAGAATGTAGTATGGACAGCAGATGTAACTGGTACTCTAGCTGCAACTGATATTGGAACATACAAAGATATTACAGCTGGTAATGGTACAACTACAACAGGAAGTATTACACAAGCTGCTAGTACATATGATATTGCTCAAGTTGTTGAATTTATTTCAGCATCAAAAGCTGGTGTTATATTAAATATTGGAGCAGATGCTTCTGTAAAAGGTTAATAAATAAGTAAGTATAATTAATAATAATTGTCTCGACATCCCAAACGGACCTTGGATGGGGTCAAGAGATATAAAAAAATGAGTGAATTAAATACAATTTCTTTTCCAGACTTTGTAGCATTAGCTAATAAAATTTGGTTAAAGGGAGCAAACTCAGTTGTTAATGCAATGAGAGACTCTGGATTCGTTGAAGTAATGAGCATTCCAGAAAATACAGGAAACACAAGAAGTTTCTCTGAAATTGATACAAATGAGTATATGGGAAGAAAAGGTGAAGATGATGAAGCTGCAAGAGGTATATTCCAACAAGGATATTCAAAAACTCTTACAACTCACAGAATCGCTGAAAACGTTGGAATTTCTTACGAAATGAGAACACAAAATAAATATAATGAAGTTTTAAACAGACTATTAGCTGCTGGACAAAAAGGTTACAAATCTATGGATTTAGACCTTACACACAGAATTACTTTTGGTACTGCAACTTCTTATGTTGATAGAGACGGAGTAACAGTTGATATTTCTACAGGTGATGCTTTAGCAGTATTTTCTACAGTACACAAACTAACTGGTTCAGCTACAACATATAGAAATATTCTAGCTAATAACCCAAGAGTTTCTAAGGGTTCATTAGAAGCAATGGAAAGAATGATTGTTGAAAATTCTTATAGTAATTTAGGAGAAAAGAAATCATTATCATATGATATTATCTTCTCAACAGATGACCCAAACACTGTAAATACTATTAGAGAATATTTACAATCTACTTCTGATGTAGAAGGTGCTCACAATGGTATCATTAATGTTTATAATTCAAAATATAGACACGTTATATTACCAAGACTAGCTACTGATGCTAATGGTAATATTGATACTGATAAAAGATATTACTGGGGATTAGCTTCTAGCCAACAAATGCCTATTAAGTTAGGTGTATGGGAAGAACCACATCTAATGTCTCCTCAAGCTAATGGAAACTCTGAAGATGTTCAAACAGATGCTTGGGAATTTAGAAACAGAGCTGGTTATGGCGTAACAACACCATCTGGTAGAGGTATAACTTTATCAAAAGGGGACGCTAGTGCCTAGTTAGTAATAAGAATAAGTAAGTAAGTTAATCATTCCAAATAGTTATGTCTAAAAGGACGGAGGTGGACTATAAGGAATACAAAAAAAATGAATTATAATGAAAATACAAGTTGGGGAAGAGCTTTTATAGACTCTATTGCTAATATAGTTCCTACTTTTGGAAAAATATTAGTAGTAATGCCTGTTACAGACCCTAACTTTAATAGAGTAGCTGATATAGTTAAAACAGACCCAGATGGTGTTGTTAGATTATACGCTACAGTTGCTGCCGCTTATACTGCTGCAACAACAAATCAAAACGATGTTATAGCATTATCAGCATATGGAACACACACTGTAACAGAAATGTTAACAGTTGCAAAGAATAGAGTTCACTTTATTGGTTTAGATGGAGGTGGAAGATTAACAGCTCAAGGAGCAAAAATTCAAATGGGTGTTACTGGAGTTGCTACTGATTTAGCTACTGTACTTGTTACTGGAGTAAGAAACACATTTAGAAATATTAAATTTATAAATGATTCTACTACTGATGAATCTTTATATGGATTTATTGACAATGGTGAAGGAACACTTATTGAAAATTGTTCAATGGTAAAGACAGCTGGATTAGATAATGCTGGTTGGGCTAACTTCTGGATGGCAGGAGATAGTTTAACAATGAGAAATGTTGTTCTTGGACAATCAAATATTCCAAGTGCAGTTGCTCACTATGGTATCTTTATTGATGGAAAAACTGGTGGTGCTACAGATGGAACAGTAAAGGAAAACTTCCTTGAAAATATTTATGTAAATATGTCTGTTTCAACTGCTGCTGCTGATACTGCTTGTTTCGTAAAAGTTGCAGATGGTTCTGCTTTAAACTTTAATAATGTTATTAAAGACTTAAATGCAGTTAACTTCGTTCAAGCTGGAACAGGAACTATTATGACAGATGCAGTTTTAGGTGCTGCTACAGTTGGAGGTTACCTACACTTAATCAGACCATCTTTTATGGGATGTACAGGTGTTGGTGCAGGAACAGGAGAAGGAATTTATATTTCTAACTCTGTTGCTCCAGATGCTAACGGTGGACTAGGTACTGAATTGACTGACTAGTTTTAGTATAGGTTTCTGAGGGACTTTTCCTCCAGACTCGAAAGAGTTTATCAAGGTTAAAAAGTCCTTCATCTTTAAAGATAAATTAAAAAATAAATAAAATGAGAGACGTAAAAGAATATACAATTTTAAACTTAGGTGCCTCTGATGCTGCTGCAAGTGGAGTAACTATTGAGTGTAGAGATTTCAGACATTTAGTATTATCTATTGCTGCCACAGCATTTACTGGAACTGTAAAAATTCAAGGAAGTATTCAAAATACTGCTCCAACATTTAGTTCAGCTCAATCTGCAACTAATATGTGGGATTATGTTCAAGGTGTTGACCTTAACACTGGACTAGCTATTGATGGAGATACTGGTATTTCTGTTTCTGGTGCTGGTAGTGATTTTAGACTTTTAGAAGTTAATACTAATGGATTAGAATATATTACTGTTACAGCAACAGCAAAGACAGCAGGTGCAATATTAGTAAAAGGAAAAATATTCGATAATCAATAATATAATAAATAAATGAGAGTTCCAGCACAAAAATTACCACAATATGGCACAGGTGCAGCTACAACAGTTACACCAAGATATATTGGTGATATATATGTTAAAACTGATGATAGTTCTGTTTATGTAGCTAAAGGATTAGAAGCATCAACAGATTGGATTCAAGTATCAAATTAATATTATGATGATACCAAGTAATACACCAGAGAAAGAAATAGAATTAATGGAAATGGAGAGAGAGGCAATCTCTCTTTCTTTGAATAGTGCGAAGCAAGAGTTAGAAGATTTAAGTAATAAGATAGAAGAATCAAGAAGTATTATCTTTGATTTAGATGATTCTATTGAAAGTAATAGAAAATTATTTGAGATTACTAGTAATGGATTGATTGAAAAAAACAAAGAACTTGATGATATTAATTTAGAAGTAGTTGAAAAGAATAAAGAATTATTAGAAATTTCTAAGAATTTAGAAGAGTTAAATAATAAATCTAAGTCTATAAAAAAATCTAATGATAAAATTATTAAAGATTTTAAGAGCAGTTATGATAAAGAATGTAAATCTAATGATAAAGAAATTTTAGATATTTCTAATAAGATAAAAGATAAAAAAGATGAGTATAATATTTTATTAAATAATATTTCAGAAGTAATATCTACTAATGAAAAATTAAATAATAAAATTATTTTATTAAAAGAAGAAATAAAAAATTTAGATAAAAATAAAGAAGAACTTATTAATATTAATAATATTCTTAATGACAAGAAATCTAAATTAGATGATATTAATTATAATATTAAAATTTCTAACCAAAAACTAGATAAAGTTAAATTATTAATTAAAGAAGAATTAAGAAAAAAATAATATGGCAAGAGTTAGAATTTGTTATAAAGATGAAGAAACAATAGTTCACGGACCAGCATCATCTACCGATGGTAATCTTGCTGTTTTTGACGGTACAGATGGTAATAAAATAAAAGATGGTGGAGTATTACCAGCTGTAATTGGAGATGTTTCTGGACCAGCAACCAATACAGCAGATTATATTCCACAATGGGATGGTGCTAACTCTAAAACACTTAAAGATGGTTTAGCAGTTCCAGCAGGTGGATTAGCTGGATTGACTGCTCTTGGGGCAAAATTAGATTCTTCTGCTTTCTCTGACACAGGAGTTACTGGAAAACTTATTACAGGATTTTCATCTGGAGCAGGTGCGATTTCCGCCACAGATACTATTCTTCAAGCTATAAACAAACTAGACGGAAATATAGGAACAAAACAAGCAAGTGGCTCTTACGAAGTAACGACCAATAAAGTTACGTCAATTTCAGGTTCTTCAACGGATACTCAATATCCAAGTGCTAAACTTTTATATGACCA